>ERZ795051.106-NODE-106-length-123514-cov-7.735961_pt1 | contig 123514 bp, 89 predicted proteins | sample MGYA00375135_ERZ795051 | MGnify/ENA primary metagenome ERZ795051 (study PRJEB30180, sample SAMN05720222) | activated sludge metagenome | isolation source: Anaerobic digester | place: Japan | collected 2015-05-26 ... | reverse complement strand
CTCTTGACCAGGGGCAAAGAAAAAACCACAATAACTATCTCTATATTCCCAATTTAGCATTTACTTTTTGTAAATCTTTAGCATATCTATTAATGTTTATTTTTTTCTTCTTTAATAATGATATATCGATTGGTGAAATTATAAATTTAGTTGGAGAATTAAGTTGTTTATTTAGTTTATCAACTACTTCTTTTTTGGTTAAACTAACTGTTGCTTTTTTTATTTTTTTCATGTTTTTTAACTCCTAGAATTATTAACTGAATACAGTTATTTGTTATATATGTTATGTATGAAAAGCTTTATATTCTTTAGGCAAAAGAAAGCTTTATATACTCTTTTTTTTATAAATATATATAGTGAGCTTAATTTCAGCTCAAACCATTTCTATTACAAAAAAATAAGGGGGTATATAAATGGCGAAAAAGGAAACAAAGATAGGAGCCTATATATTCATTGCAGGAATTGTAATTGCAATAATTTCTGGAATATTAATGAATTTTATGGATCCAGTAATAATAACATCTGTGTTAATGATATTGGGTCTTATTGTAGGATTCTTAAATGTAACAGAAAAAGAAGTTAAAGACTACTTACTTACAGCGGTATGTCTTGTAATTGTTACAGCTCTTGGAGGGGCATCAATACAAAATTTAATGATTATTGGGCCATACTTAGCAGGAGTTTTGCATTCAATTATGATATTTACCATACCTACTGCAATAGTAGTTGCATTAAAAGAAATAGTTTCTATAGCTAAAAACTAAAGAAATTTTTCTTTTTTCTTCTTTTTCTTCTTATTTTAAATAGATTTTTGCTATTTTTTTTAATCTACTAAATTTGAAAGAATAGTTAAATTTTGTCTAACAAATAGTATTTTATTTTGGGATTATTAATCCGCCAATATATTCTTGTTTAAAAACTTCTTTTTTTTTAAAAAATATTTTTTCTGTTCCTGAAAAATCAGTTATATTTCCTTTAATATTATTAGTATATTTATAATTTTCAAAACTATAGCTCTTTGGTCCCCTATATGGTGTCTTTGTGTTTACTTTAGCCAAAGCCAATTTTAGAAAACCAAATGTTTCTTTTGCAAAGTCAATATTTCCGTGATGTTTCTTACTCATTCCTCCAGAATAAGCCATGGCCCACACTGGTTGTTTATTAAATCTTACAATCTCTTGACCAGGGGCAAAGAAAAAACCACAATAACTATCTCTATATTCCCAATTTCCTCTTTTATATTCTAATTCTTTAAAGTGTGGTCTTTGTGCTTTTACCTCTTTTGCATCAATATTTGCATATGTCTTTATTTTTGCCTCAACTAAAAATTCAGCAAGTTCTTTTAATTTTAAATTATTCATTTTTCTCCTCTTATTCTACAGTTACTGATTTTGCAAGATTTCTTGGTTGATCAATTGGGCAATTTTTTAAGTCAGCTATATAATAAGCTAAAAGTTGCATAGGAATAACATTAACAAAAGGCGTTAAATTTGTACAGATTGATGGAACAAAGATAACATGATTACATAATTTTTCTATCTCTTCATCTCCTCGAGTAGCTAACGCAATAATTCTTGCACCTCTTGCTTTTGCCTCATGTATGTTAGATAAAACTTTTTCATAGTTTAAATCACTGTTTGCAATAACCACTACTGGCAAGCCTTCATCAATTAAAGCAATGGGCCCGTGTTTCATCTCTGCTGCCGGATAGCCTTCTGCATGGATATAAGATATTTCTTTTAGTTTTAAAGCGCCTTCTAGGGCGATAGGGTAGTTGATGCCTCGTCCAAGATATAGTGCGTTTTTACAGGTAAAATATTCTTTTGCAATTTCTTTTATTTTATTTTCATTATCTTTCTTTAACTCCCCTCTTACTATTTGTGGCAATTCCAAAAGGTTATTTATCAATTTTTTTGCGACACTGTCATCTATGCTTTCTATTATTCTTCCAATATAAAGTGTTAAAAGATTCAAACACACCAATTGGCTTGTAAATGCTTTTGTTGAAGCAACCCCTATCTCTGGTCCTGCTCTTATGTAAATACCACCATCACATTCTCTAGCAATAGTGGAACCAACAACATTAACAATACCTATTACCTTTGCTCCTTTTTTCTTTGCTTCCCTAACAGCTGCCAGGGTATCTGCAGTTTCTCCTGATTGGCTTATTGCAATAACCAAAGTATTATTGTCAATTATTGGGTTTCTGTATCTAAACTCAGAAGCATAATCCACTTCTACTGGTATTCTTAAGAAACCCTCCATAGAAAACTTAGCAACAAGGCCACAATGCCATGATGTGCCACAAGCAACAATAATTATTCTTTTAATATTTTTTATTTGCTCTGTAGTTAGGTTTATACCACCTAATTTAGCAGTATTATTTTCAAAATCAATTCTCCCTAATATTGCTTGCTTAATAGTTTCTGGTTGTTCATGTATTTCTTTTAACATAAAATGCTTATAGCCTTGTTTTTCTATCTCTTCTAGATTCATTTCTATCTCTATGGTTTCTTTATCCAAAGTTATATTATCAAGAGAAGTAATCTCACAACCTCCATTAATACAAGCAATCTCGTTATCTTCTAAATAGATTACTTTTTTGGTGTGTTCAATTATTGCAGAAATATCGCTTGCAACAAAATATTCATCTTCTCCAATTCCAATAATTATTGGAGAACCACATCTTGCAACAATTAGTTCTTTACCTTGTTTATCCATAACCACAAGACCAAAACTTCCAACTACTTTTTTTAAGGTTTTTTGAACTGCTTTTTTTAAGTCTCCAGAATAAAACTTTTCAATTAAATGTGCTAAAACTTCAGTGTCTGTTTCAGACTTGAAAACATGACCTTCTTTTTCTAAAAATTTCTTTAAAGTTTCAAAGTTTTCAATTATGCCATTATGAACTAGAGCAATATTTCCTTTACAATCTGTTTGAGGGTGGGCATTTACTACATTGGGCTCTCCATGTGTTGCCCATCTAGTGTGTGCAATTCCTATATTTGCCTGTGGGTTGTTTTCTTTAACTTCTTCTTCTAGATTTATTATCTTTCCTTTGGCTTTAATTATTTTAAGCTCTTTAGTCTTGTTATCAATGACTGCTAATCCACAAGAATCATAGCCCCTATATTCTAGTCTTTTAAGTCCATTGATTAATATGGGAACACATTCTTTTTTTCCAAAATATGCACTTATGCCACACATAATTATAAATTAAACAACGAAACAATTAAAAAGAGAAAAGAAATTAACAATATGTTGTATATTTACAACAACCACTAAAATCTTTAGATACTGAAATATAATTTTTACTACAATCTATATTATTTGTATCAACACCTGTAATCCTTTGATACTGGAAAGGATACTTGAGTGTTCCTTTACTTAATTTATCCTCTAAATAATCATATTTTACAGACCCTGCAATTTTTTTACTACCAGAGGCGTGAATATATTTATGTTTCCCAGATTCTACCCCTACATATATTGCTGCATGTCCAAAAATTCCTGCACTTTTTGTATTTAAAGACAAGAAATCCCCTGGTTTTAAATTATCCAAATCTGATTTATTATTAATATTTCCAATAATTCCTTTTATGTGCCCTTTATTATTTTCTAGATAATCTGTAAACGCACAGCCACTACTAAACATCTGCAAACAACTTGCTGAATCATCTAAATATCCTAAATCTCTTAATACTACATATTTTAAACCAACACAATCAAAATCAGATTTTAATTTTCCTATTCCTTTAACAGTATATCCATTTCTTCCTTCCCATTTATATTTTCTACCAAGATATTTTTCTGCTTGATTTAAAATTTTTAAACCAATTTGTGAATTTGTGGTTGAATGATACATGGTTGGTTTATCACAATATTTACCACCATATACTGTTTTATAAGCATTAACAAAAGCATTTGTAGTGCCATTATTATGGCAATTATATATCATTCTTTTATATACTAAATAATAACCAATTTTTCTTAATGCAGGATATACTACTCCTTGCCATCTTTCCTTACCAATTTTCACACCATCTGAAAAATGCGATGCACTTGAACTACCTCTACCATAAACATATGCCGTTGCAAACATAATATCTATAGCATCATCGTGATCATATTCTTTATCAAAGACATCCAAAAATGGTTTTGTGGCCCCACTAGATGAATTTAATATTAATTTTTTATGATGTTTATTTATAGCAATAGAAATTTCTACACTTGATACATTATCTTGGTAACTGCGATTTGCTGATTTCATTTTATTAAATATTTTCTGATATTTTTCAAAAGAATCATATTTTGAAGAATTTATTTCTATTAAATACTTTTTGATGCTATTATAACCAGCAAGATTATTCCAAGAATCATTTATTTGTCCTATTCCATAGCTTGTACATTTATCACCACAACTAACATTCGGATTACAACCAGATTCAGCAGATAATCTTGCCCAGAGTTGAGATGTTTCTTCTTCAGTTAATTTTGCATTTTTTGCAGCTTCAAATATAGGTTTATTATATGATTCGTTAGTATAACAATTAGAATTTGCAGAATAATAAGTAGAATTATATTTTTGATTAATTATTTCATTGCCAGTAACAATCGGCGCTTTTACATTAATAAATTCGTATCTTTTGTTTACTAAATCTACAGTATCAATATTGTATCTTAAACAATTTATATATTCATCAATAGTATTTTGCTTTAGTATACTACATTTGCCATTAAAACTATAACTAAGAGTTTCGGTCATTTGTTCTTTTTGGGTTGTTTCAGGGTCTTCTTTTATTACTGGCCCTCTCCAGAATTTAATTGCATCAAAATCCCACCTATCTAAACAACTTTTTGGGATATTGCATTTTTCGCCTTTACAATAGAAATCAACTATATTTCTATTTATTTCACATAAATTAAAAGTAGAAAGTTCTTTGTTATCTAAAACATAAAGATTTACATATGCTAAATTTATTAATTGACTATCATCAGAGAACTGCATAAATATTAAAACAAACAGATTATTTTCTGTGCCTTTTTCTATATTAAAGTTAAATTGATTTTGTGCACCTAAATTAAAATTAATAGAATCCCAATAATCTATTTTAAAACTATTATTTATTATATAATTTGATTGATTTGTGTATTTTTTAAAAGAATGGGTTTTTGCAGATTCTTTAATATTACTGGCAGGATTGTTTAAATTAAAATTATTAATTTCATCTAAAATTGTATTTAATTCAGTATCTATATCATACAGTTTTTCAGGAGTAGTAATTATTGCAAATATTGGCTGATCTTTGTTAAACCCAGATAAATGAATTTGTATGGTTTTTGTTTTATTCTTGTAATCAACAATGTATGATTCTGGAGATGCTATTGTTTTAGCTTTATACCAGACATTATCTATTTTATAAGATACATCTTTAATTTCTAATAAATTGTAATTATACTGAGAATAAATAGTTTCGCTGGCATTAACTTGTTGCAATAAGAATAATAAAGAAAATAAAATAAATATATGTTTTGTTTTTTTCATTTTTATATCTTTATTTTTATCTTTATTTGTGATTTTTTTTATTATATGTGAGCCTAACGATAAGAGCCATTGCCACACACTATATAAACAACAAAACAAATAAAAAGAGAAAAGAAAATTTATTTTGCATTATTATATATCCAATCCATATGGCCCTTGATTGAATTTCCATAAGTGGTATTTGTTGAAATCCCATATCTCCAATAACTTCCTACTACAGTTAATGTTTTACCTTTGTATAATCTACTATTGATATTTATAAAGAATGCTTCAAAACCAGCATCTAGGGTTGGATATCTACAATAGTTGTTAGTATATCGACTACCTCCACAAGCACAATAACCATTATTACTTACCATTATACTTGTTGGATTTTTACTTGTAGTTGTTAAATCAGTACCCCAATTTCCTGCTTTTGTATTGTACATTGATTTTTCCTGTCTAAATATTGCTAATGCATAGATAGGATCAACATTATACAATAAAGCTAAATTATAAATTGAATTTGCAGAATCTTTAAAAATAGGATCTGGAGAAAATTTGGCTGTATTCATATTAGCAATTTTGTTAATTTGTTCCATTGTTATTGAAGGATCATCATCAGTACCATCTGCAGTTCCTGGGCTCACAATACTGCTTGTTGTTCTTCTATTAGGAAATATTGTTTTAGATATCCCTATATTTGTGGATCTGATTTTTGCTAATGTTTCTGGATTGGTTGTATAACAACCATCTGCTCCTTTTGCTAATGTGGTATCTTGACTTACTGGAGGTGTAGGAGTTGCTGGTGGAGTTTCTACAGGTGGCTTAGGTGTTGTTGGTGTTCCTGGTATTGCATCAACAGGTATTCCTGATACACCATCTAATTTACTTGGATCAAAGTCCCATCTATCTATACAACTTCCTGGAACTTTACAATCATATCCTTTACAATAAAAATTTACTATGTTTCTATTTATCTCACATAATTGATATATTGATTGAGCATTATGATCTAAATTATATAAATTTGTATATGTTAAATTAATTAATGAACCATCATCTGATAACTGCATAAATATTAAAACAAACTTGTCATTAACATTAGGATCTATTGAAAACTTGAAAGTTTTATCAGAGCCCATTGTATACTTCATAGTTACAGGACTTGTCGCTAGAGTATTAGAATTTACAGTAAAATTTGTTTGCAAAGTATAGTCTTTAAATTCTCCTGTTGATTTAATATTTGCCAAATAGCCATATATCTTATCAGATTGATCAGGAGTTGCTAAAATTGCATAAACAGGTCTAGTATAATTTAAGCTTGATAGAATTACACTTATTTCTTTTTTGTTATTTCTATAATCTATTAAGTATGCTTCTTGATCATTTACTTTTCTTGCCTTATATTGTGTAGCTGTAGTTGTGCTATAACTAATATCTTGGATTGAGGAATATACAGTGAAATCTAAGTTGACTTGTTGTGGAGCAACAGGTTCTACTTGCTCTTCTGTCGTATCCAGCCCAACATCACTTGGATCACTTGGTGTTTCGTTTGAAGGTGGTGTGCTAGAACCCCCAGTTGAAGAAGGTGTACTACCTGAAAAAGGATTAGAAGGTATTGCTAGTTCTATAACATAACCAAATTCAAAATTAATTTTATCAAGATATCCTGTATTATTAAAATCATTTTCTGGAATAACCCATTTTTTATTATTTGTTCCTAAACCAAAATCAATTTTATTTCCTGTATCTTTTGATTGCCAAACAAAAATATTTAATTTTTTGCCAGCGAAAACTTTAGATAAACAAAATACCTGATTTAATCCATTTTTTAATAAATTAAATTTATCTGCTTTTATTAATGATTGACCAGGATTTGTTATTGCATCTAAATATTCTATTTTAGCATAATTACTAGGATCTGACTCATAATTATAAATAAATTTGAGAATATCTTTCTTATTTGCAGCAAAGGTGTTTGGACCTACAAAACCCATATATGTGTCGCGACTACCAATCCCTGTTGTGCCACCAGACATTCTTAAATGATATGGATAATCTGGATTAGTACACAACCCATCATCTACTAATTCTATAGGCCTATTAATTGATAAATCACTAAAACCATCTACTTTTAGATCACTTTTGACATTTATTCTACTATAACTCAAATCAACAACTTTAGAAGTTTTAGGAGTAGTTGAATCTGGACTAGCACCGGTAACAGTTACAGGAACTCCATAAGCATAATCTACATTATAATAATATTGAAATGGATATATACTAGCTCTTGGTTTTCCTTTTAAAACATCATATAAATATTTACTATCATCTTTTAAATCATAAGAATCTATAGTTACAGTTTCAATTACACCAGATACATCATATCCTGTTATATATCTCGTAAAAGTATACACATTATCATACGTTCCACTTATAAAATTATATTTATGATTAGGAACAAAAATATAGACATCTATAGTTTTTCCAGAACAAATATCATTATGAGGCACACCTATTTCATAAATTTTTAAGTGATTCGCATATTTCTGCAAATATATATTTGTATTAGCATTACTTATAACACTACTTGTTCCAGAAGATGATTGGCGATTATCTGATACAAATTTATCCATTGTTTTTGGATATATAGTCTTATCCTCCAATGACGCAGAAATTAAAAAATGAGGATACAAACTTAAATTACTTGGTATTTCTTCTTCAAATTCTATTTTTATATAACATTTATCATATCCGGAAGTACTTGGGATTACTTTTATATTTTTTATATTAATATTAGTCATATTCTTTTTCATCTTTGATCTAGCCATATCAGGCATTGATCCTTTTGTTGTGTATGTTGCAAAAACAGTATTCATAACTAAAAATATTGCAAATATTACAAAAATAGATTTGAAGATGTTTTTTGAATTCATTTTTATTCCTTCTTTTTTTAATTTGATTTATCTTTTTTGATTTAATTACTTTCTTTTTTATCTAAATTAATTTCTTAACATTAATTGTTGTTATTGTAAGTTTTTGTAATATATTATAAGAATATAACCTTTATAAATATATCTAATGGATTTGGTGATTTGATTGGTTTTTAAAAACCTCGCTTTTTATTTACTTAAAAAGGATATTAAAACTTGTCGGTCAATAAATATATTATATCCATATATATGTTTTCTTGTTTTAAAATTTGTAAAGAGGTGAAACTACAATGATTGAAATTCTAAAATTTTCAGAATCTGGCATTCAAAGACTTAAAAAACCAAAAAAAGATGCATGGATAAATGTAGTTAACCCTAATGCCTACGAAATAAGGTATTTGGCAAAAATCTGGAAAATCAAAGAAGTAGATTATCAAGAGTTTAAAGATGATATTAATTCTTTACAAGATATGGAAGAAATACCTTACATGGTGAAATACAAACGAGAATATTTTATAATTACTAGAACACCACATAAACTAAAATCAACAGACCCAGAAAGTAAATATAAATCTGCTGCTGAATATATTACACTGCCTTTAGGAATAATGATTAATAAAGATTACATTATTACTATAAGCTTTAGAGAAAATGAAAATGTGGATATTTTAAAAACAAAGAAATTTAAACATGAAAAAGCAATGGTCCTTCTTAATTTGCTTTTGGTTTCTTCAAAAACATATATCAAATATCTAAAAGAAATAGATATAAAGATTAAAGCAATTGAAGAAAAGTTTGAAAGCGTTCAGAGAAACAAAGAAATTTCTGATCTTTTAGATCTTAAAAAAGCACTTGTTTATTTTAATACATCTTTGAAGAGTGATCAAATACTTCTTGAAAAGATCGAAAGAAATAAAGACTTTGTTAATTCAGAAGATGATAAAGATGTTATTGATGATGTAATTGATGAAAATAAACAAGCAATTGTAGTTACTGAAATCTATAATAACATTATTGAAGATGCAACTAATCGTTTTAATTCTGTAATTTCTAATAATCTTAACAAAACCTTAAAATTACTGACTTCTATTACGGTTGTTATTACAATACCAACTGTGATTTCAAGCATCTACGGCATGAATGTTAGTTTGCCACTTGAACATCATAAATATGCTTTTATTATTATCATGGGATTAACTGTTATTCTTTCAACATTATGTGTGTTGATACTTTGGAAGTATGATATGTTCTAAGTAATAAAATATCAGATACTAGAAAAAGAAAAAATATTACCCTGTGTTTTTTGTTTTCTGATTTTTACAGGGTAAAATACTATTTTATTGCCCTTTAAAAAGAGCAACCATGTCTTTTTGATTCTGGAATAGGTATATTGATAAGAAAAGAATAAACCCATAGAAAGCAAACAGAATTAAAGATATTAATCCTGCAACAGGCGCAGTAAATAAAAGAACAATTGATGGAATTACTCCTGCTATAACAAATAATACTCCAAAGATGTATAAAGGAATTAATACCATAATTCTTGCATAATTTTTATATTTTCCAAAACCGTATGCAACTATAAATGAATAAATTGCAAGAACTAGCATCACAACCCCCGCAAAACCACCTATTGCTGAACCTGCAATGCTATTTGCTTCTCCCATTTCAGAAAACATAGGGCTTGCTGATGTTAAAGAATTTAGCATTGTTGGCGCAATTAAAAATAATAGCCCAAAAATTGCAAAGATTGCTCCTGCCCCCCAATGGGAAAAAGAAACTATTTTTGCAATATATTGACTTAAAGATAACTCTCCTAGTTTTGTCATAAATTTCCCCCTTTTTATAATTTATATTAATTTAATGTAACTTTTAGTTTAAATAACTTTCTTTTTCCCAGAAACAAAGAAAATTGTCTTCTTTTCGATTAGATTTGCAATTTCTAGTTTTTCGTTTTTTATGTTTTTGTAGCCAAGTAAAGAAACATTGTTTTCTTTAAACCAGCCTTTTACTTCTCTTAATGTGTGATAGCTTTCATGTGGCACAGCATAACGATCATAAAGAGTGGATTTTGGTGCTCTTATATTTTTGTTTATCTTATAAACAAAATCAATTATTTTGTCAGGGTCCTTGGAAACTAGATGATGAAGTAAAAACCTGTGTAAACGATATTTGGCTCTGGAGTGTTTGTGATATAAACCAATAATGATGATGCCGTTTTGCTTTAGCTGTCCAAGAATTAATGTAAATGCTTTTTTTGGATTTTCTGTATGATGAAGCACACCAAGAGAAACAATAATATCAAATTTCCCAAGATCAGAAAGATTATCTTTTAAAATGTCTTTTTCTTTAAAAACTATGTTTTTAACTTTGTCTTTATTTGCCTTTTTTCTTGCCTCTTCAATCTGACTCTTAGAAAAGTCAATAGCAACAACTTCTTTTGCTCCTGCTTTTGCAAAAAAAATAGATTTCTCACCAGTGCCACAACCTGCATCAAGTATTCTCTTGCCTTTCAGGTCTTTTTCTTTTAAACCAGCAATCCTTAATATACCTAATATTATTTTTTTGTTTGTTCTTTTCTGATTAGAAGTATATTGATTAGCCTTGGGATATTGGTATTTATTATAGAACTCTTTTATTTCTTGCATCTTTTCCCTATATTAAAAGAATAAAATAATTTAAATATTAAGAATAAAATAATTCAGATACTATCTCTTCTTTTTTCTAGCTATCTCCAAAATCTTTCTTTTATATAACTCATACTTTGGCTGTAGAGACAACAAATACCAACCAAATCCTAAACTCCCAAAATGCAAAAGAACATTTGTAGCATTCACATCAAATTTAGCACCTTTTTCTACATATGGTAAAATATTCGGATTGTGGGTTTCTATACTTTTTGTTAATCTATTTAATCCGTTTACAATTTCAGGATTATTACCAAATCTAGTAACAAATTCATCAACAGTTAAACGTGACAAAAATCTTAATTTTGCTGAATCGCTTACTTCTTGCATAGCCTTACTAACCTCTAATGTAAATTTATTATTTGTTCTTAAATTTTTTACTAAGTCTGCATATATTTTGTCAAGTTGTGCTTTTTCAGAAGGTCGTAGATTTTTATAAACATATCTTAATTCCACATTATTGAATTTCTGATTAGAAATTTTCTCTCCATTCCAAAAAAACACCTCTCCAGGTCCAGCAGTTTTATTCAATTCAATTACTTTTCTTCTAATAACTTCTTCTAATCTCCCATAATTTGCTTTTTGTTTATTTAAAATTATATTTGCTCTTTTCGCATCCATCTCCACATATACAATTTTATTTTGTTTTTCATCCAAAAAATATACTCTTTTTTTAGTATTTTTATTTCCAAAGGTTTTCAATCGTGAATTTTCCCTTGCATTTAATTCTGTAAGTCTTTTACTAACAGACTTAACTTCAGGGATAGTGTGGTATTGTGCATTAGACAAATGCTTTTGTGTAAAATGTGGCTCTGTAACAGAACGCACGGTTTTATCTATTGGAGCTGCAGATGTTGCAAGTGCTCCGATAAATAAAGCTGTTGATGCGCCTTTTTTAATATTGCCTTTTGCTTTGTTAATTTTCCAACGCAAAGCCCTCATTCTAGCAGCTGTTCTTTTACTACTCATAGTTCCTGTTCTACCTGTCGCTATTCTTCCAGCACTACCTGTAGAAACTCTATTCATATTTCCTGCTTTGCGTGTAATAACCCCTCTGCCACCCATTACCTTGCCACCCATAGTTATTCTACTTGTTGGTGATTTTAGTCTATATCTTGGCATTGGTTTTGGTGGCATAATCATTTACCTCTTTTTTTGTTTTTATTTTTCTCCTATAATTCTTATATTATTTCTTCTTCCTTCTAGAATAGGCCTTAATTTTCCCCCACAAAGATAATAAACCTAAGGCAGTTACTGAACCTGCACCAACAGCATTTATAGTGCCATCTATTCCAGATTCTCTCTGTACAAACTTCAGAACTTCTCTTGAATTTCTTGGGTTTTTTGGGTCTTCTTTATAGATTTCTAAACTTTTTATTACCTCATTTAATCCTCTTATAATTTTAGGATTATTACCAAATCTAGTAGCAAATTCTTCAACAGATAAACTGGCTAAATAATTTACTCTGGCAGTATCGTTTAGTTCCCCCATTTTAATAGCAACTTCGCCTGAAAATTTATCATTTGTTTTAACATCTTTTATAATTTCTTTGTATATACTATCTAGCATAGCCTTTTCAGATGCATATAGTTTATCATATATATTTCTTAATTTTGCAACACCCAAATTAATCTTGGTAATTTCTTTTCCATCCCAAAAAAACACTTCTTCAGGTCTTGCTTTTTTATTTAATTCTGTTACTTTCTTTTCTACAACACCATCTATTCTTTTAGAATTGGCAATTTGTTTTTTCTCAATTTCCATTGCTTTTTTAGCATCCATCTCTACAACAATAATTTTATTTTGTTTTTCATCCAAATAATGTAGCTTTCTTTTAATATCTTTATTTTTACTTTTTTGTAATTTTTGTGAATGTTCTCTTCTAGCTTTGGCATTTAATTCACCAATTCTTTCACTTACTGACTTGATTTCAGTAAGATAATTGCCTTTTGCTAAAACCAAATTTCTATTAATGCTATGCGATCTTACTGCTGATTTCGCAGCCTTACCTACAAAATAAGGAGTAGTTGCTATTGTTCCGATAAGTGCTGCAGTTGCTACTTTTTTCCCAAATTTTGTGGGTCTCTTTATTTTATTACCTAATTTGGATCTTTGTTTTCCCAAATTTAATCTTTGTCTATATTTTGGTGGCATAATTATCTACCTTTTTTTTAATTTTCTACAATCTAAAAGTAAAAGAACAAAACACTTTATATTTGTTTTCTTTTTTAATCAGTATATGGCTTTACCTAACAAGCAAGAAAAACTATCTTGGCTTCTTGAAAAATCAATTATAAGTCTTACTAAAGACAAATCCAAAAACTACGGTCTACTTTTTAGTGGAGGCATTGATTCTTGTCTTCTTGCTCTTCTTCTAAAAAAACAAAAAGTTAAGTTTACTTGCTTTTTTGCATATGTAAAAGACAATACAGAACCCAAAGACTTGGCTTTTGCAAAAAAGGCAGCAAAAGAACTTAAATTAAAGCTTGAAATAGTTTCTATAGACAAAAAAGAAATACCTAATATTCTTCCAGAGATTATTAACATAACTGATAACACTAGTCCAGTTTCTGTAGGTGTTGCAATACCAATCTATCTCTCATGCAAAAAAGCCAAAGAGAAAAAAATAGATGTCTTGTTGTCTGGTCTTGGTGCTGATGAGCTATTTGCAGGATACAGCAGATTTACTATACAAAATCAAAAACAGGAAACCAAAAAATGCCTTGATAATATTCAAAAGGATAATTTAGATAGAGATAAAGCTATTGCAAAATATTTCAAATTAGCAATTAAACACCCATATCTTGATAAAGCAGTCATTGATTTTGCTTTGTCTTTGCCATCAAGCCTTTTGATTTCTTCAAAACAAAACAAAATAATTTTACGCGAAATTGCAAAAAGCCTGGGGCTCTCCAAAGAGCTTGTTAAAAGAAAAAAACTTGCATGCCAATATGGCAGTAATTCTGATAAGATACTAGAAAAGCTAGCAAAAGAAAAAAAATATAAAACAAAAACAGAATATCTTTCTTCTTTTAGAAAAGAAAAAGTAGGTGTGCTTTTCTCAGGTGGAAAAGACTCTAATCTTTCATTATGGCTTGCACAAAAGGCAGGAAAAGAAATTTCTTGTCTTCTCTCTATGATCCCAGAAAATGTAGATTCATATATGTTTCAAACACCAAAAGTTAATTTTCTCAAAATGCAGGCTTTTGCTTTAGATATGCCTCTACTAATTACAAAAACAAAAGGTGAAAAGGAAAAAGAACTTGTTGATCTTAAACAGGCAATTGTCTTTGCTAAAGCAAAGTTTGGATTAACAGGAATTGTTGCTGGAACCCTTTATAGTAATTATCAGAAAGACAGGATTGAAAAGATATGTAAAGAATTAGATTTAAATCTGATTACTCCTCTTTGGCATGTGAAAGAAGAAGAGGAAATAAGATTGCTTTTAGATAATGACTTTATGTTTATTATATGTAAGATTGCAGCTTTTGGCTTTTCTGAAAAAATGCTAGGCAAAGTCATTGATTACAAAGATTTAGAGGAGCTTAAAAAACTAAACAAGAAACACCACACAAACATAGCTGGAGAAGGCGGAGAATATGAGACTTTAGTTCTTGATTCTCCTGTTTTTAAGAAAAGAATTTCAATAATTGAAAGCCAAAAAATAATGCAAAATGAATTTACAGGAAACCTAATAATTAAAAAGATAAAACTAGAAAAAAAATAAATTTATAAACTATTTGAGATTAATTTGATAGAATATGGCAGCAATTTTAGCACACATGCAATTGGTAAGGGATATTGTTAAAGAAAATCCAAAACTTTTCTCAAAATCTGATTTGAGATATCTATTACAGGGTGCTACTTATCCAGATGTCTATTATATTACTGGCCTTAGAAGCATAACTAAAAAACCAAATTTTAGTAAATTTGTGCATGAAACTATGGATGAGGATTATAGTTTTGCAAAATTAGTGCTGGAGAAAGCAAAAAACAAGCCAGAAAAACTTTTTGCTATAGGCTTTATATCTCATTTTATTCTTGATAAACATATTCATGATTATATTAATAGTACTGAACTAGGGAATAATGTAAAACATCTGGTTTCAGAATATTATCTAGACACTAAATTTAAAAATCAAAAAATACCTACCCCAAGATATCCTTTAAAGCTGATTAGAACTTGTGTTAAAAAATATTATCCAAAATATTATGATACTTTTAAAAAAAGAATTAAATTATCAATAAACAGCTTGATATTCTATAATTTAGCAAACAGATTTATAATTAAGAAAATAGTAAATGCTAGATACAGAAAAGAAAAATATAAAACAAAGCTATCTATTCTTAATGTTCCTTTTAAAATTGCAAGGCTATCTAAATATCAAAAATTAGGGTATGATTATAAAGCACTATTAAACCCTGATATTTCTATTAAAAAGAAACATACAGAAAAAATGTATAAAATATATCTAAAAGCAAAAGAAGAGTTTATAGATTTTGTAATTGATTATGAGCTTCATATCTCTGACTATACTTCTAAGCAAAAGAAAATTGTAGATTTCAAATAAGGAAAATGATTTTTTAGATTAGATGACTTTTATTGTAACAATTGTTTCTGTTTTATCATCTATGACATTATAATCGTTATTATGTTCTCCAACTCTTATTTTTATTTTTTTAGTTCCTGGATATGTGCCTGCCACAGGATAAATGTGATATCTTAGTTCTTTTACTTGCCCTGGACCAAACTCTCCAATTCTTTTGTAGTCTGTATTTACTGGTTTAACAGAATTAAAACTTATGTCTTCATCTATAACTATATCAATACTTAGCAATCTTTTATTCTGGCCATTTGTCAATTTTATATAAAATTCTAAAGGCTCTTTACTTTTAGAATCTAATCTATACGGGAAAGTTCTAGTATTTATTCCAATCATCTTTTTAAATCACCATTTATAATAATACAATAGACAAAAGAAATTATAAATGTTATCTTATCTAAATATTATTTATTAAAAAGCTTATCTAGTTCTTTTTTGCTCATTTTCTTTAGACCATATTTCTTTAGATGATCTGATTCTAGTTTGCTTATCTTTTCATATTCTAAATAGTTTTTAATAAGTTCTATTTTTTTAAGATGTTTTTCTTTTTTATATTTATTATATGCAAATTTATAGCATTCTAGTAGGGCTAACAAAGAACTGATATTTACTTTGTGATTTTGTATTTTTATAGTATCATAATCTTTATTTTTCAAAAATAAATAGGATTCTTTATTATATATTGGACTAATTCCTACAAATTCAACATCTGTTTCTGAAATAATTAAATTTAAATAATTTTTTTCTTTTTTTTCAGAAGGCACAATATATTCTGCAAATATTTTTTTTAATTTTGTAAAGTCTTTGTAATTTACAAAAAAATCAACATCTTTTGTTTCTTTAATAATTCCTTTTAGTAAAAGGGCAGTTCCGCCAGTTATAAAATAATCAATCTGATTTTTATCCAGTTCTTTTACTATCTTTAAAATTACTTGTTTTATCTTTGTGGTTGATAGTTTTGTTGATTTCATTTTTATTTTGCTCCGTATTTTTGAGTATCATCTATGATGTCTTTTTTCTTCCAATCTTCTACCCAATCTTCAACATTAAAACACATGTATTTACCATCTGCTGTTGAACACACAACTCTTTTTAGTCCTGCATTTATTATCATCTTTTTACAAATAAAGCAAGGAAAAGCATCAACAGGTTTTTCTATACCAAGATGTGTTTTTTTGCCAAATATGTATATTGTTCCACCAACAATGGAAACTCCTTCTCTTGCTGCATTAATTATTGCATTTTGCTCACCATGAACACTTACACAAAGTTCATATTGCTGACCAGAAGGGATGTTTAATTTTCGTCTAAGACAATAGCCTTTCTCAAAACAATCTTTTGTGCCCCTTGGTGCACCTGCATAGCCTGTTGATTTTATAACATTGTCTTTAACAATAACTGAACCAATCATTGCTGATAAACAATTCCCTCTTAAAGAAACAACTTCTGCAATCTTTAAGAAATATTCATCCCATGATGGTTTGTTCCTGTTTTTTATTTGTATCTTTAAAAGCAAATCATCTACTTTCTTTTCTAAGTCTTCTAAAGTTCCATTATTGTCTATTGTAAATTCTGCTAGCGCTTTACATTTTTCTAAATTTTGAGAATTTGGATCATTACTTGCGAGTTCTTTCTTTTCAGAAGCCATAAACTCATCAAAAGAAGATATCTGTTCTTTTTCTCTTAGTCTTTTTTTTGCTCGCTCATACCTTGTCATCGCCTCTGCATCTATAAACACCAAAGAAAATTTAGGAAGTTTCTTTAGTTCCTCAATTTCTCCAGATGTCCTAATTGATTCAACCACATAGTTTTTATCAAGACCTTCTCTTTTTATTCTATCAACTAGTCTTTTTGCAAGGACATTTGGCCCAAACTTTTCTCTAAGCTCATTGCCTACCTTTTGAAGGTTTTCTCTTGTTAGCTCTATATTGTTTTTTCTGCATTCTTCTCTAATCTCATCAGAACAAGAATAAACAATAAATCCTTTTTGTTTTAAGATATCAGAAACTGCCCCTTTTCCACAAGCTAAAAAACCAGTTATGCCTATTATCATTTTTTCACATCCTTAATGTATTGAAGATATTGGATCGTCATAATAATCTTTTAAATTATTTCCAATATTTGGTGTTTTCTTCTTTATTTCCTCTACACAATAATGCACAAACAATCTATATGAGAAATGAGCATGTTCTGTTGTTCTTGTTTTTGAAACATGATCCATCTCTCTAGCATTTATTGTATACAATATCTTTGCATTAGTTCCAAGTGGACAAACATATTGGCAAAATTCTTTACTTAATCCATTTTTAAGAAGTTTAACCCACAAGCCATATGCTTTATTTAAACCAGAGATATATTCTCCTTCTGCATCTTTTGGCAAAAAAATAGGAATAGCAAATCCATATTCTGGAGAAATAAAACTACTAATCCATGTTAGCATCCTGTTTCTATGAAGATCTCTCCATGCTCCAAAGTCAATAATTCCTTCAAAATTATAATTTGCAAGTTCTGTTGCTCTGTGTGGGCGATAGCCTGTACAATCATATTCAAAGGCCTGTTTTATATATTTGTCTATTTTCTCTTGTGTTAATTTCTGAGAATTAAGATAAACTTCTTCGTTTTTATATTCTACGGTGTGTCCATTATCAAGAAGATAGTTATAAACTAATAGCTTATCTGAATTATCTGTGTGTCCAATAATCTTAACTTGGCTTTCTATATTTTCAAAAATAAAATCATCTATTTTTATGTTTTTTTTATTGCCAAAAATCAAAGGAGTGATAGTGTTTGATGTGTTTTTTATTTCTTCTCTTTTTTTATCAAATATACATGTGCTTTTTTCAAGAAGTGTTGGATAGACTTTTTCAAGTTCTTTTTGCATTTCTTCTCTAATCTCATTAAATTCCTTAATATTACTTGTAAAAAGATCAACAATTAAGGATCTAAAAACTTGAGAATTTGTAGTCATTGCAAAATTAGTATATGCACTTGCAGGTAGAATATATCTTGCAGAATCAAAGGCTTTCTTTTTTATTAGTTTTTCTTCTACAACAATGTTTCTTTTTGAAAATTCATTTTTTATTTCATTTATTATTTTTGGAAGAATCTTGGAATACACTTCAAAAAGATAATCCATTGTCTCAATATATTCTTTTTTCAGTTCAGGCTTGCTATCAAGTTCCTTAGGAATAATATAGCACGGTTTAGAAAAGTCCTGATATCTTGTTGATTTTTCCAAGTATGCTGCAAGTCTTTTATTTTCACAATATTTGTTTGTTGCAATCATGCTTGTGTTCTCAAAACAAAGAGTAACATTACCATGTTGTTCAATAGAATGGTGAGCAACACCAAGAGTAATGCTTTTATGAAAGTTACCTATCTTTTCTCTGTTAAATCCTTCTTCATTTAATATTTCTCTAACAATCTGCTCAAAAGACTTTGCACTTTGGCTAAGTCTTGCAACAGTTCTACAATGAGCTTCTGCAAAGTTTTCTGTTGAAATAGAACAAGGGATATTTTCTTTTTCTATAACTTCATAAACTATATCATCTAACAATTTTATTTTTCTTTTAAATTCATCCATATTTTTCACCTATTTTTTAATTATTTATATATTATCTATTGGATATTCTTTTAACATCTCTATAATTTTGCCTTTTAGATTTGATTTTAGTTTTTGATTTTCTGGCTCACAGATTACTTGGTTAATATAGTCTGCTATTACTTTTATTTGCTGTTCTTTAAAACCACGAGTTGTTATTGCTGGCGTTCCTATCCTGATACCAGATGTTATAAATGGCTTTTGTGGGTCTTTTGGTATTGCATTTTTATTAATTGAAATATTTATTTCTTCTAATACCTCTTGAGCAATCTTTCCAGTAATGTTTTTGTCTCTGAGGTCTACAAGGATTAGATGATTATCTGTTCCATCTGTTACTAGCTTAAAACCGTATTTTTGAAGCTCTTCTGCCAGAGTTTTTGAATTCCTAAGAACCTGCTCTTGATAAATTTTAAAATCAGGTCTTAAGGCCTCTTCAAAACAAATTGCCTTTCCCGCAATTATGTGCTCTAATGGACCGCCTTGAAAGCCAGGAAAATTATTTTTGCTAATTTTACCACCAATTTCCTCATTGTCTGTTAAAATTAGTCCACCTCTTGGGCCTCTTAAGGTCTTATGAGTAGTTGATGTTACGATATCTGCATAAGGCAATGGCGATTCGTGAAGCTTTGTTGCGACAAGACCAGCAATGTGTGCCATGTCTGCCATAAGATAAGCACCAACAGAATCTGAAATTTCTCTAAATCTTTTAAAATCAATCTTACGAGGATAAGCAGAAGCCCCACAAACTATCATTTTTGGTTTTATGGTCCTTGCAAGTCTTTCAATCTCGTCATAATCAAGAAAGCCATTGTCATCTGTTCCATAGCTATAGCTTTCAAAAAGTCTTCCTGAAAAATTTAGTTTAAAGCCATGTGTCAAATGCCCTCCACTATCAAGAGACATTCCTAATATCTTGTCTCCTTTTTCAAGAAGAGAAAAATAAGCAATAAGGTTTGCACTTGATCCAGAATGAGGCTGAACATTAGAATATTTACAATTAAAAAGCTCTTTTGCTTTCTCTCTGGCATAGTCTTCTATCTCATCAACTACCTCACAACCAGAATAATATCTTTTACCAGGATAGCCCTCTGCATATTTGTTTGTAAGAACAGAGCCACATGCTTCTCTTATCTCTTTAGAACAAATATTTTCTGAAGCAATCATCTCTACTGTTTCTTGCTGTCTATTTTTTTCTTTTTTTATAAGTTCTAAAATTGTTGTCATGATAAATCTTATTTAAGTATTTCATCAAGCTTTTCATACATTTTTTTCCTGACTTTCTCTTTTGAATCATAAATATTAAATCTATAGATTACTGGCAAATACCCTGAACCATTTAGCCTACAACCCTCTTGATAAAGCTTGTCAAGCCAAACACCAGCATATCTTTTGTTAACAAACAATTGATAATCTGAATTTAGTTCATGATCATCAAGTATTCTTCCATTACTTCTTTCTTCTTTTAATTTAAGATATTTTTCTTTTTTCCAGGATATCGGCCCACAAACCACAAACAAAAGTGTTGGAGGAAACCCAAAGGCTACTTTATGACCAGGAAGAGAAAGATATTCTTTTAGTTTTATTCCTTTCTGGTTGTTTTTCTTATCATAAACTTGATAACAAGCAGATTCTTCGCTTCTGCTTCTAATAATTATTTTATTATTGTCTCTTAAAATTTTTCTTATTCTATAAAACTCGTCAATTCTGTATGCCTGATGAACAAGAGCTGCAGAATACCCATCAATTGTTTCTTTAAAATCAAATAGGCTTCTATTCTGCTCAATTACCCTGTTTACTTGCCCAGCTCCTCTTCTTGTTGGTTCTTCAATTATCCAGACATCTGCTGAGTTAGGGTCTATATATGTTGTTATCTTATTTTTTTTAAAAGACGCAACCAAAAGATCAGATGACTTTTTATAACCAGAAAGAAGAGAATAAATCTCTAGAAGAAGATTATTTTTTTCATCTTTTGAAAAGTTATCAGAATCTAGAAACTCCTTTAAAGACATAAAATTCTTATTGTATTTCTCAAAAACTTCTGCATGAAACAACAAGTCCATTTCTGTTCCGCGAATATCTCTTATTATTTTACCTTTTTCTTTAAAATAATTTATAAAATCAGAAATTTGTGTGCTTGTTCCAGACATGTCAGGACCGCAAATAACAATATCTAAGAATTTCGTGTTGTTCATTTCAGATCACAAAATATAATAACTAGTAAAATGTTTATAAATTGTTTCTATAAATAATTATGTATAGACAAAAAATACTGATTTATATGAATATCTTGCTTATTTGTTCAAAAACCGATCTTGCAGCCATTAATTTCTTTGAAACTCTAACCACCCCAAACTTTGGATTTGAAAAATTAGAAGATAATCTTTGGGTTTTGGATAGAAAAAACAAAATATTTCTGGCTTTGACTGAAAAAACACACCTATATATGAGTGACAAAGATATTTTAGAAATCGAAAAAAAAGCAAACATTATATTTGAACAGATTATCTTTCTTTCTAGGCACTCCACACTTGGAGATCAAAAGCCTCGCTCAATTACTGCTCATTCTGTAGGCAACTGGGGAAAAGCAGAGCTTGGTGGTATTGATGAAAAGCTTGTAAAAACAGATGCAATTTTGATTCGCTCTTTGCTTTTGGATTTACATAATAACAAGCCAAAAACACTAGAATATGAAATTAAGCAAGAAGCAACACATCACGGACCATATCTTGAAAAAAGCACAATATTTTTAGAGATTGGATCAAATGAAAAGGCCTGGCAAGACAAAACAGCATCTGTGTTTGTTTCTAAAGAATTAATTAAAATAATTTCTGAATATGATAAAGAAAAAATAAAACAAGAAAATAACTGGATAGAAGTGGTTGGCTTTGGCGGTTCACATTATTGTACAAGATTCAATCACTTGACTTTAAATTCTAAAAACAAATATTGCTTTGGACATGTTATTCCTGATTATGCATTAAAGCAAATTACAGATAAGCAAAAACTAAAAGAGCTATTGAAACTTGCAAAAATAAAAAGCAATTCTTTTTTGGTTTTAGATGACAAACTAAAAGAAATTACTTTTTAGAAATCTTCTTTGGTTTTTCTTTTGTTTTCTTAAGATATACTGTTTCTATTTTTGTTTTTAATTTCTGATGTATGGCAAATATTGTCTGAATATTAATATTCTTAGAATAGTATGTTTTATCTTTAAGTAAATCTTCAAATAGTTTAAAGAATAAATTTTTGTCTTTTGTTCTATTATAGTATATGGCCTCGGCAGAAAGATCATAAGCCATTTGATAAAGTAACGGATATGTGCCACCTTTAAGCAATGCTTTTGTTGCTAAATCTAATGATTTAATTTCTTTGTCTAAAATCTTTTGTAATTTAATATCTATTACTTTGTCTAAATTTGAATTTTGTGTTTTGAGATTATCAATAAAATAATGATTGTATATTAATTCTTTATTGTTGTTTGCAATATTAAAAATAGTACATCCATTATTCAATTTAAATATTAAGCTTAATGAGGGTGTGTTTGATTTATAAAATTCAAATTTTCCTAAATCTAGATTGTAAAAATAACTAAAAGCAATTAAGTGCCTTGCAAGCCACATTTTATTCTTAAAATACAGTATTTTCTTAAATTCTGACAATGGCCCTGAAGGGTATGTGTAATTATCTAGATTTTCCTTTTCAAATTTACTTTCAAAATCTGTAAATATCACTTTGTTTATTGATTCTTTATTGTGTTTTTGAAATTGTTCAAAAGAAAAGAACTGATGAGTTACGAATTGTATTTTCACTCCTTTGTTTTTTACTTCGTTAATGATTATTTTCCCTGAGTATATTATAGGTTCAAGATTTAATAGGCAAAGATCTTTATATTCTCCAATTGTTGCTAAAATTAATTTTATTGAATCTATTCCTACCAGATCAGAAATAACCAAGTCACAATTGCTTGCTTTTAGAAATTGATTATATTGTGTGTAATCATAAAAACACCTAATATTTAATTCTTCAATTATTTGCTCAGCACCATCTTTTGTTGGGAAAAAAACAATATCTGGTCTTATTTCTTTAATTTGTTTTTTAAAAAAATCTAGTTGTTTCTCATCACTACACATTAGACCAGATATTTTATATTTGCTTGGATATTTAGAGAAAAATGCTATTGCCTCTTGTGATTTCTTTCTTTGACTTGCAAGCACTAAAATTCGTTTTATCATAATTATATATTAGAAGAAAAATCTTTTAAAAAAGTTGTTTTTGTGATATTTAAAAAAATAGAAATGAAAGTAAAAAAAGCAAAAATTAAAATCATCCTTTTTTACTTTCTAGTTGATTAATTTATTTCTTCTTCTTTTTTGCTGCAGGTTTCTTTGCTGCTGCTGCTTTCTTTTTCTTTGCTGCCATTTTCTTTCCCCCCTTTTAATGTTAATATTAAAATTATCTATTTATATATGGAATACATTTATAAACCTAATTATTTTGGGTTGTCCAAGAAATAATAGGGGTTTTTTAGTTGTTTTTTACAACCCGTTCTGAAATAATAGATGTTTGGCTTAACGGGAGTTAGTGAAAAACAAATTGTCCAATAAATTGTGTGTTGTCCAAGAAATAGTGAATAATTGAAAATCCGTTGTTTAGAAAAAATTAAAATAAAATAAAATTTTTCTAGGATAAAGCAAAGCTTTAATCCATGAAAAACTCTGCAGACTTTGGCTCTGGTTCTAAGCCTTTTCTTGTTCTTATCTCTGTTATGGTTGAGTTAAGAATTGATTTTGGTATCTTTTCATAACCTGCATATTCAGCTGTCCAGATTGCCCTACCTTGAGTTTCTCCTCTCATATCTTGACTTAATCCTATCAATGACTTAACAGGAATTATTCCAATAATGATACAAGAATCGCCTTCCATATCTATTTTTTCTATCTGTGCTCTTCTACTAGACAAAACCCTGTTTACTGCGCCCATGAAATCTTGAGGAACAGAAACTGAAAGCTTTTGCTTTGGCTCAAACAATGTATAGTCTGCTGAAAGAATACAAGCCCAAATTGCTCTTGTAACAGCAGGAAGAACTTGAGCAGGACCTCTGTGTATTGCATCTTCGTGAAGAGTTGCATCTTCTAGATTAACAATAATTCCAGAAACCTTTTCTTTTGCAACAGGCCCTTCTTTTGTTGCGTCCATAAAAGCATCAATTATAAGTTCTCTAGTTTCGAAAAGATTTTGAATACCTTTTGTCCTATTAATCAAGATACAGTTATTATGCACTGCCCAGATATTTTTAGATTCGTCTTTTGTAAACCCTGCATCTACAAGTTTATTTTGTATTTCAACATCCTTGTTAATTCTGATTCTGCCATCAAATCTCATTGCTTTAATCTTTGCTAGCATCTCTGGTTCAATTGGCTCAACAGAAATTTTAAACTTGTTATGCTTGTTTGGAGATTTTCCTTCTACTGTTAATGATTCCTTTTGTATTGTTTCATAATATAAAACAATTGGAGGACTTACAGTTATTGGAATATTATTATCTTTCTCAATCTTATATTGAGTTATTTCCAAGTGAAGCTCTCCCATACCAGAAATTAAGTGTTCTCCAGTTTCTTGATTTAGTTCAGCTCTAATATTTGGATCTTCCTTTGTTATGTTATGAACAACTTCAATTAATTTTGGAAGGTCTTTACTATTCTTCGCTTCAATTGAAACAGTCATTACTGGTTCAACATCAGACATAAAGCTTTCAAATGTTTTTATTTCTTTATTTGATAATGTTTGGCCAGCATAAACTTCTTTCATACCTATAACACAAACAATATTACCTGCAACAACTTCATCTAATATTACTCTTTCAGGGCCTAAGTATATACCTACTTGCTGAACTTTTGCTGTTTTGTCTGTGCCGACAACATTCAAATCCATCCCTTTTTTTATTGTCCCCATATACACTCTTCCAGATGCAACGTCTCCAGCATGCTTATCAAGAACAACATCTGTAACCATCATTGCAATATTTTCTTCTGAGTGATTACATTCAGCCATTGCTTTTCCTTCTACAGATTCCATATCTCCACCCCAAATTATTGGAATTCTATATTTTTGTGATTGAATAGGGTTTGGAAGGTGTTGTGCAACCATCTCTAAGAATACTTCGCTTACAGGAATCTTTTGTGCAAGTTCTTTTTGTTTTTCGTTTTTACAATAATCAACAATATCACTAAACTTCATATTGTATTTTGTCATAGCAGGAACTGACAAAGCCCAGTTATGATATCCAGAACCAAAACAAACAGAACCATCTTTGATATTAACTTGCCATTCTTGTGCAAATTCTTTTGGTGCATTCTTTGCTATAAGATTATTAATATCCATTACAACCTTTATGAATCTTTTTTGCATATCTTCTGGTGCAACATTCATTTCAGTTATTAATCTATCAACTTTATTAATAAAAAGAACTGGTTTTACTCTTTCTCTTAATGCTTGTCTTAAAACAGTTTCTGTTTGTGGCATAACACCCTCAACAGCATCAACAACCAAGACAGCACCATCAACAGCCCTCATTGCCCTAATAACATCTCCGCCAAAGTCAACGTGTCCAGGCGTGTCAATAATATTTACAAGAAATTTCTCTCCATTGATTTCACAAGGAACAGAAACATTTGATGAATTTATTGTGATTCCTCTTTCCTGTTCTAGAACATAAGAATCCATATACACCTGTTGACCAGCTAACTCTTTAGAAATAAGTCCAGCTGTTGCTACAAGATTATCAGTTAAAGTTGATTTCCCATGATCAATGTGAGCAATAATAGCAATATTTCTAATGTTCTTTGTATTACTCATTAATTTTTGTGCAAGTTCTGCAACAATTTCTTTTCGTCCCATATTAAATTCTCCATTTTTAGTTTATATAAGTATAAATCATTGATTTTTAAATTAAAAAAGAAAAACAAAGCAAGGTTCTTTTTTATTTATCTAGAACCTTGTGCAATTCTTTCAATTTCATCTTTTCTTTTTACAGAAAAGCTTTTTGGGTCATTTTTTGACGCATCGATTATTTCTTCTGCTAAAGCAGTAGCAATATCTTTCTTACTTTTATATGTGTTCTTGAAAGCTGCAAGAGCTATATTTTTTAAAGCCTCATCTAGTCTTTTGATTGGAGACAAATCAACTGATTGTGTGTAAGTTATATCTCCTTTCTGAAGCTTTGTGATATCTTCTCTTGGTGCAGAATATTCAATTGCAGTTACAAGAACTTGAATAGGATTTTCTTTTGTAACCTTATGAATATGCTCAAACGCAGCTTCAACAGTTTTTAATATCTGCTCTTTCTTTCCACAACCCATTCTGTGTCTTACAAACTTGCCAGAAAGCTTTTTCTTTCCTTGTCCAGATCTCATCATCTTGTTAACTAATCTTTCAACAATATTGATTTTTGTTTTTCTAGAAGCTTCTTTGTTTGTTGCACCAAATGAATGTGGTATAACCTTGTCTTCTAAATTCATATATTTAGCAAGACCTGCATCTTTGAAGTTTATTCCTTTTGTTTCCCATTTATCAAATAATTTCATTTTTAACACCTTATCTATCTCTTAGTCTTTTCTTTCTTACCTTTTCTTAACATTTCAAGTGATTGGTCATTTACCTTAACAACCTTATATCTCACACCCCAAAGATCACCAATTGGTCCGCCTTTTCTTCCACCAATTCCTTCAACCGTTACTTGGTCGTGAGCATCAATATACTTGATTGCTTTGTCTTTTGGAGCAAATGCAGTAAGTTCTTTTCCGTTTTTTATCAGCTGAACTCTTACACATTTTCTAATACCAGAGTTTGGCTGTCTAGCTGTAACCCCTTTTTTATCAAGAACAATTCCTCTTGCTTGAGGAGCTCCTCTCATTAGTCCTTCCTTTTTATCAACTTTTAATTTTCTTTTGTTTCTAGGATCTTTCTTAACCCATTTCTTTCTATCCTTTATTAATTTTCTTGCTGAAAATTCTCCATTTGCCATAATATTTCACCTTAATTATTTTTTCTTTATTTTGATGATATCCTTAAACATCTTATCCTCTAAGATTGGAATTTCATCTTCTTCTTTTGTCTCTTCAGTTTCTGATTTGACTTTTGTTCCTTTTGCTGCTTTTTTAGCATCTCTTTTTTTCTTTAATTTTAATTCATCTTCTGAATAGTCTTCATCAGAGTCTTTCTTTGATTTTTTCTCTTTCTTAGCTAATTTTTTCTCTTCTTTCTTTGCTTTCTTTGCAATTAATTTCTTATCTTCCTTTGTACCTGAATCTTTCTCATTAATTACTTCTAAGATTGAAGATTTTCCTTCATTTATTATTGCAATAACTGAAATAGAGAAAGGTTTTCCACATACAGAACCAAGTTCTATACTTCCTTCTGGATATTCAATTACTGGTATTTTTAAAAGCTTTGTATAGTACTTGAATAAGTCCTCATCTGATTTATTAATTGTAGAACTAATAATTATTAATTTTGGTTCTCCAATTAAACATTCTTTCTTTGCTTTATTACTACCATAGATTATTTTACCAGTATCTATTGTATTTCTCAATTCTTGATTGAATCTTGTCCAATTCATATTTTGTTCACTTTCCTTTTTAATTTACTTTGTCTTGCGCATCTTTTTAATATCTAAAACAATATATATTTTAGCTACAAAAATATTATAAACTACTCCTCTTTTTTCTTATCCTGCATTGCCTTAGCTTTTATCATCTTTTCAAGGCCTTTAGCATCTAAAGTCAATCTGACCTTTCCTGTTCCTGCAGAAATTGGCTGGCCAACAATTATGTTTTCAGTAATACCAACAAGGCCTTCAACTTCGCCATTAAATGCAGCAGAAATAATATGTTTAATCGTCTCTTCAAATGCAGCTCTTGCAAATGGACTTTTCTTCTTGCCTGTAATTCCAGTTCTTACAACTCCTTGTATTACACCTGAAGAAGTCATCAAATCTGCCAATATGTAAATATGTCTAATATTAACAACAATACCATTAACATCAAATGTATTTTTTAATTCTCTAACTATTGCTTCTCTTGCAGCCTCTACACCAAATGCCTTGTATATTTCAAAGATGTCGTTTGTCTTTGTTCTAAATGTATCTACTCCTTCTGTTTTTAAAACTTCTTTAAGGTTTGAACCTTTTGTTTGTATTAGTTTTTCTCCATTCTCTTCAATTACAACTGCTTTTTCTATTCCTTTAACACCATAGATAGGTATTTTGTTCCATTTTAATATTGCTTTTCTAATATTATATAATGGGGTTTTATTAGAAAAGTGGAAATTTATCTGTTGTTTATTATTTGTAAATCTTTTAGAATCGTAGGTATCTTCTATTTTCGCATAGATGCTCTCCATTACATCTTCTTGATTTACTCCCAAGATACCTGCCTTCTCAGAATCAAATTTAAATGAAACTAATCTTTCATTAAAATCTTCTGCAAAAAAACCAACATCTCCAACTTTGACATCCACTAGGTTTTTACAAAAATCATCAACATCTTTTTCTCTCTTTAATATACTTCTATCTAAATATATCTTCATTGAAGGATATCTTGCCTGTGACCTAGCATCAACAATTTCAATAACTCTTTGTATTCCTTGACCAACAGAAACTTCTAAAGAACCAGCATAGTGCTTTGTTCTAAGTGTTAGCTGTGTTCCTGGCTCACCAATTGACTGTGCAGCAATTAATCCTACTGCATCTCCTGGAACAACTAAGCCTTCATTATATTTTTTTGTAACAACATCAAGAAGTTTTTTCTTCTTATCATTGCTTAGTTTTTTCATTGAGGAATATTTTTCTACTTTTTCTACAATAGCAATTGGTAATGCTTTCATATTATCACTTTTTTATTATTTATTCATTAAAGAAATTAATGTTCTTTCCAAGATATGCTTTTTCAGGAGATAAACCGTCTTCTCCATACATAAACTGTATTACTTGTCCATCAGCAGTGGTAACCTTTAACTCATCATTAACAACAAGATCCTTTAAAGCATTTGACAATCTTCTATAAAGATAACCAGATACTTTTGTTGCAACACCGGTGTCAATTTCACCTTGTCTACCACCTATAGCGTGACAAAAATATTCTCTTGGACTCATACCATCAAAGAAATTACTTTGAACAAATCCGTAATCCATTACTTGGTTACTGCCTTTTGGACTTGAACTTAATAGCCTTTCAGAAAAGCCTGCTTTTGGTCTTCCTGTTCTAACAGTTACCTGTCCCCAAAGTCCAAGCATATTTACAACATTTAATATTCTTCCACGACTTCCACCAATACTTGCAACAAGTGCGGTGTTGTTGTTTGATTTTTTTACTTTAGAAAACAATTCATCGAGCTTTATTTCTAATATTTTATCAGAAATCTTATCTTTCATATCTCCTGTTACCCTTAAAATCTCATTTTCAAAAGTTTCTTCAAGGTTCTTTCCAGGTATCAATGGTAAGCTTCTGTCTTCAAATTTCTTAACTATTGAATTTGAACTAGCAACCATTCCTTTTATTTTTGCTTTTATATCTTTTTGTAATTCATCACTTGCTTTATACTCATCAAGAGCAACTGTTAAGCCTTGTTTTGCAATATTTAAAAATACAAGTTTTGAAAACTTATAATAGAAATCCGCAAGTTCTTCTGCACCATAATATCTATAGATTGTTTCTATCAAACCTTTGTGCATATCCATTTTTTCATCCATAACTCCGGAAATAATTTTCCCTTTTTCTATCTTTAGATAACAATCATAAGGACATTTTTCTTTTTTACATCTTTTACATTCTTTTGCTTTAGAGACTATGCCACAAAGTTTATTCTTATATTCAACATTTAGACCTTTTGGTAAAATCTGACTAAATATTAATTTACCTGAATAACAACCCCTTCCTCTGTCTGCTGGTGGAAGCTCTGTTATTCCAATAGCATATAGTAACTCCATTGCTTGTTTTTTTGTAAATTCTGTTTTTTCTCTTGTTAAAAGATAAGCACCAGATATTAAATCATGATCTGGAGCAATAACTGGTTTTCCAGTTCTGATGCTAATTACGTGTTTATCAGCAATCATAAGCTCCTTGACTTCAGTATATGACTCTTCACTTTGTGGAACATGAAGATTCATATCATCACCATCGAAGTCAGCGTTATATGGATCACAAGATATAGGGTTTAGTCTAAAGGTTCTTCCTGGAAGAATCTTAGCAAAGTGCCCCATCATTGAAACTCTATGAAGTGTTGGCTGTCTGTTAAATATAACAACATCTCCATCTTGTAGTTTTCTTTTAATTGTCATTCCTTCAGTTAATTGTTCAGCCAGTTCTTCTTTGTTCTCAGGTGTGACAATTTTTCTTAATCCTTTCTCTGTTAAAAGGTATGAAACTTTATCTTTAAGTATATAGTCCTTTAATCTATCTTTATTCCAAGCAGTTACTCTTTCTGGAACAGTCAAAGTATTTGCAACTTGTTCTGGTATTCCAAGTTCATTAAACATAATATCAACACAAGGTGTAATTGTTGAACGAGCAGAAGCATTTACTCTTTTACCAATAAGATTAAATCTAAATCTTCCTTTCTTTCCTTTTAGTCTTTGTGCAATTGTTTTTAATGGTCTTCCTGATCTTTGCTTTGCTGGTGGAACTCCTGCTGTGTTATTGTCAATATATGTTGTAATATTATATTGTAAAAGGTCCCAAAGGTCTTCAATAATTATTTGTGGTGCTCCTGCATTAATATTTTCTTGTAACCTAATATTAATTCTTACAATATCAAGCAATTTATGTGTCAAATCATCTTCAGAAGTTATAACGTTTTCTAAAGACAAAGAAGGTCTAATTGAAACAGGAGATATTGGCAAAACAGAAACTATAAACCATTGTGGTTTTAGCTTATTTGAGTAACCATACAAGAACAGATCCTTATCTGGAATCTTAACTAACCATTCTAAAATCTCAGAAGGATATATCCTATCCCCGTTTTTGAAAAAATTTGTTGGTTTATCTAAAACAATTTTATTTACTTGAGCTTTACAATGTGGGCATTTCTTTTCTCCCTTTACTCTATTTAATATTTCTTTTACACATTTATCTGTATCTTCAGAGATTAGCATTAACTCGTTTATTTCTTCTTCTTCCAGAAGTATTCTTCCACATTCTTGACAAGTTGAAGCAAGAATATTATATAGCTTATCACCAAACTTTGGATGGATTACTGGCCTAATCAGTTCTAAAGAACCAAAGTGACCTGGACAGCCTTTCATTGTTTGGCCACAGGTTTTACATCTTAGTCCAGGGGAAATGATTCCAAGGTGAGGATCCATAAGTCCTCTTTCAATTGGATAGCCATCTTTATCATAGGTATCTGCTCTTGTTATCTCTACAGCAGACATCTTTCTGATCATCTCTGGACTTAAAACTCCAAACTCAATGCTTTTAATTTTCTTTGATGTATTCATCTTATCTACCTTTTAAATACTCTAGTCTATTTTATCTCCAATATTTAACTTTGGATATACTCCCATTGCCTTTAGTTCATCAAGCAAAAGCTTGAAACCATAACTTATTTTTACTTGGTGTACGTTTGTTCCATTACATATTGGACAAAATTTCTTGTTTCTTATCTTATCATCAACAGCAGGGATACCACAGTCTTCACACACCATGATATTCATCTCATCTGCATCATCCATTAATTTTTCCTGAAGAGTCATTGCTGCACCGTGAGCAACTAAAGCTTCGCCTTCCATTTCACCGAATCTTAGTCCTCCACCTTTTTGCTTTCCTTCAGTTGGTTGTCTTGTTAATAACTGTACAGGTCCTTTATCTCTTGCTTGTATTCTATTAACAATTAAGTGTGTTTGTAATCTCTCAAAACCAAGAGGCCCAACAAATATTGGCATCTCTATTTTCTCTCCTGTCTTGCCATCATAAAATGTTTCTTTACCATCTGGTCTAAACCCATATGCTTGTAACATTTTGAAAACTTCATCTTTGTCATTATAGAAGGGGGTTCCATCAATTGATTTTCCACTTGTAGCAACTGTTTTTCCTGCAATACTTTCAAACAAATGACCAAGAGTCATTCTTGAAGGAATAGAGTGTGGATTTAAAATAAAGTCTGGCTTTATTCCTTGACTTGTAAATGGCATATCCTCTTCCTTGATTACTGCACCAACAACGCCTTTCTGTGCGTGATGTGAAGTAAATTTATCTCCAACTTGTGGTTCAAGATATGTTCTTACTCTTACCTTACATAACTTTGTTCCAGAAATTGTTTCCGAAAGCATAACTCTGTCAACATAGCCCTGTAGGTGTTTTCTTGCACAAACAGAAGTATCTCTTCTTTCTTCTGTAACAACACCAAACTCAGAAACCTCTTCTACAAATCTTGGAGGTGATGTCATACCTATAACTACCCCACCTTCAGACACTTTTGATTCTACATTAACAATTCCGTTTTCATCAAGATTAGCATATGCATCAAGCCCTCTATAGCCACTTGCATCTTCTGTTGGAACACAAAACTTGTCTGTTTGTCCAGAAGGATATCTTGTTTCAGATTGAGAATATGATCTATAATATGATGATCTTGACATCGCTCTTTGTATCGCACCCTGATTAATAATAAAAGCATCAAGCATATTAAATCCTTTATAAGGCATAATTGCAACAATTGCATTCTGTATCATTGGTCTTTTTTCCATATGTAAAAGCTTTGATGTTCTAGTATAAACTAAAGGCTTTTGTGGGTAATACAAACAATGCATTTCAGTATCAAACCTTAAATTATAATTAGAAGCAGGAATACCAATTGCCTGTTTATAAAGTTTAGCACCATGAATTGCTTTACCAGCCATGTTGTGCTCAATGAATGGGATCATAGAAGAAACAATACTGAAGATTGCAGTTCCTGATATTTCTAAATGTGTGTGATCAGGGGTTAGTTCTTCCTCTGTTAAAGCAATATATGCATTTTCCTCTTCTTCAGCATCTAAAAACTCAACAATTCCTTTAGAAAGAATATCTTGCCAAGACAATTTCTTTGATTTTAAGTCTTCTACAATTTCAGGTGTTAATTTTGATTGTCCTTTTTCTACAACAATTACTGATCTTTGTACTCTTCCAGCATCTGTATTTATGTAAAGTTCATTTGTTGTTTCATTATATGCTATGTTTACTTGTGGATCGATCTGAAGAGATCTTCTTTTCTTAAGTAACTCTGCTCTTAATTTTTCTGGATCATCATGAAATCCAACAATTCCGCCATTAACATAAATTTTTGCTTTTGATTTTGCCATATTGTTTCACTTTTAAAAATAATTCTAGTCAGAGGTAACACCCTCATTCTTTAATATGCCTTTAACATCTTCTGGATCTGTATCTGTTGTAATCTTTGCCATCATTGAGAGGTTCTTAACAAGACCACAATTAGGTCCATCTGGTGTTTCTATAGGACAAAGTCTTCCCCAGTGTGTTCCGTGAACATCTCTTGCTTCATAAAGTTCTCTTGAGGAATCTAAAGTTGATTTTACTCTTCTTAAATCAGTAATCGATGTCAAGAAATTATCTCTTGACATATATTTACTAACACCCGTTAATTGCCCTATCCAATTACCTGTGCTTACAGCAAACATAATTCTTTCAGTAATAGCATCTGGTCTAATTACTGTATTAATATTTAATTTTCTGTGTCTTGATATTGTTCTGTCAATCTGGAATTTTAAATCTTTTGTAAAATGTTTAAAAGAAAATCTGAAAAGGTTTTCCATTAACTTACCAGAAAGCTCAAGTCTTTTGTTAGCATAATGATCTTTGTCTGCTTGTGTTCTTAAGTTATAGGCTTTTTCAATAATCTTAACAGCCATTGCCACAAGAAAGTGTGCTTTCATTGTTCTTGCGTCTTTTTCTTGGCCTATGTGTGGTAATAAGAAAGAATCAATAACTTCTTTTGCTCTTCTTAGTCTGTATGTTTTTGTTTGAGATGGTGCAACAGACCTTCCAATCTTATCTAATGCCTCTTCCTCTGATTGTAGTTCCACTTTGTCAAGGTTAAGAAGAACTTCATTTTGAATAATTTGCTCCTTTGGGAAAAGATCTAGAATCTGACTTGGTTTTGTATAGCCTATTGCATTTAATAATTCGATAAGCATTAGCTTTCTTGGAGATGATGGAAATGTTACTGAAAATAATCCATCTTGTGTTCTTGAGATTCTAACTTTACCTTTAAATGCTCCTTTAACAGAAATTACTTGAGCATTAATCACGTCTTCTGTGTCATTAAGTAAAATTCTATCAAATGCTAGAACTTCTTGAGTTATTAATGCTTTTTCTGAACCATTAACAATCATGTAACCTCCTCTATCCATAGGATCTTCTCCATTCTCTATTAGTTCTTCTGGAGACAAACCATAAAGGTTACATCTATTTGATTTTACAAGAATCGGTATTTCTCCAACATATGCTCTTTTCTCATCTTGAAGAACCCCTTTTCTGTAAAGCTTAATATCTAAATAAATAGAACCAGAGTATGTTAGATTTCTAAGTCTTGCTTCCATTGGCATTAATCTAAATTTTGCTGTCCTGTCTGCTTCAACAATTTGTGGGTTTGTGATTTCTACATTTGACAATGTAACATCTACATTATTTGTAGAACTAATAAATCCATTTTCTTCAACAATCTCTGAAATCTTTTCATCAATAAACTGATTAAAAGAATGTATTTGTTGTTGAACTGGACTATACAGCTCATAATAAGACTCAATTACCGACCATTTATCTAAATTTTTCATAATCTTTCACACTCTGTTAAATACAACATAATTTTTATTTTAAAAAGAAAACCCCTTATACAGCAATTACTCTTCTATAATAGATTACTTCGCCTATTATTCTGTTTACTCTAGTAATCTTAATCACATCTCCAACTTTTATCTCCAAGTGAGCGATGCCAGGATCTGTAATATAGATTAAAGGAAGTTTTTCCGGATTTATGTTTTGTTCAGAAATAAGTTTTTCTAATTCTTCGCTTGAAACTAGTTCGTGTTTAGGTATATAAGAATGCTTTATTTCTTCTTTTATTTTTCTTGCTCTTTTCTTTACCTTCTTTCTTTTGCCTTTGCCTTTTGTTTCTTCTTCTTCATCATCAGAGGTATCAAAAGTAACTTTAATTTCTTTTTCTTCTTCCTCTTCTTCTTCGTTTGGTGTTTTAATATCTATATCATCATCAAAATTATAATCATCTTCTAAACTTATATCTGTTTTTATTTTTGGCATAACCTTACACCCTTGATTGTAATGTTTTTGCTTTTCTGTCTTTAAGTTGTTTGCCGATAGCTCACGCTAAACAATGTTTCTTTAATATGGGCTGATAGATAGGCTCAAATTAACGCCCTTATATTTACAAAAATCGTCAATAATATAAAAGTTTTTTGTAAAAAATATAAATATAGCTAATAAACTAGACAGGAGCATATTATATTTATAATAACAAAAGATTTATAAATACTTTGCTTTATCTGGTTTTTCTCTTTTTCTTTGTTTCTTGTGATTTTTCCGTTTTCTGTGAATTTATGCTTTTAAACAGTTCTTTTTCTTTGTCTGTAAGTTCATCAATTTTTTTATTTATTGTTTTTTCTTCCTTTTTTAACCCTTTCTTTAAGTCTTTCACTTCTCTATACATTTCAAGAAGTATAACTTCCCCTTCTGCTTTTGTAAAGTTTAAAAATTGAGTTACTCCGAAAATTATCGGTCTTTGCAAAAGTATGTTTTTTGGAATGTTGATTTCGTCTTTGTTTTTGTCTTCTATTTTATTAACAAAACCAATTGTAAATAATCTAAACAGAATGGATATTCCAAAAATAAGTAAAAGACCATATGCTTCTAAACCCATATACCAAAATTTAGGGGTAGTGGATATTATCCCACCAATAATTGATCCTAACAACATTGCTGTTGATTGAAATATCATGAAAAAAGACATGTGGTTTATCATGTCATATTTTACATTCTGATAGAAGTATCCATATATAGAAAGAGTTAATCCTGCCATCAAAACACCATCAAAAAGATTTAGTAAAAATAACAACAACACATTATTTCCAAACAAAATCACAAATAATGGATAAACTGGCAAGAATAAGATTATTGCTTTAAGTACTTTTGTTGCCCCAAACTTATCACAAATCTTACCCCAATAATAAAAGCTTAATACTAGTCCTAAAATTGAACCAATTTCTAAAATGATATACTGTTTATAATCAAACAAAAGAATATTTAAAAAATAATATCTATAATATGGTGCAGCTATATACATGCTAAAATATATTAGCGAAACAATTGTAATAAAATAAAGAAATTGCTTGTTCTTCAAAACTAAATTATTAAAAACTTTAAAAACAGGTTTTGACATCTCTTGGGATTTTTTGGTAAGGTGTTCTTGGTTCTCGGTCTCGCTCATTTTACTCATCACTACTACAGAACCAAACCTAAACAATCCAGCAACTATAAAGATAATACTAAACCCATAAGCTGCATTGTTTTTACTTATCGCATCCATTACAACGCCTGCTAAAAACAATGGCAAAATAGAAAACAGGCTTTGTATTAGTTGTTTCCTTGAGGTATATCGTACTATCTTGCTTGTATCAAATAACTTACCAATCCATTCTCGATATACCGGATAAGGCAACTGCTCCATAATTGTTATTAAACAATAAAAAATAATTACTAACCAAACAACAACTTTGCTTTTTATTATAAAACCAACTAAAGCCAAAGGTATCCAAAAAAACGCTTGTAAGGCTATAAAAAAAACAACAAAATGCTTTTGTGATTTAAAATATTTAACTAAATCATATGAAAGCAAACCAAAGAATGAAGCAATAAATATTGGCAAAACATTTAACAGGCCAATTTGAAAAGTACTTGCCTTTAAAGATATAAGATAAGGAACCAAAAATACTAATCCTAGATAATACATCCCAGCCCAAAAAATACCGTCTGTAAGATAATACTTTAAATCTTTTTTTTGCTGGTTAGCAGTTTGTTTGAATTCCATAAGTGTTCTATAAAATAGAAAGAGAATGTGTTTTTAAAGGTTGTTTAAAAATAGAAAGTGCTCGAAGGGGGATTCGGACCCCCGTTATTAGCGTGAGAGGCTAATGTGATTACCGGGCTACACTATTCGAGCAAAGGTATATATTTTAATTCTAAAAACATTTAAAAATAGGAATTTAATCTAATCCTAAGCTAATCTTTATTGCATTATCAACTTTATGCATTGTTTCTTCAGATAGGCTTCCTAATTTCCTTTTTATTCTAGTTATTGAAATTGACCTAATTTGATTAAGTTGTATATAACTATTCTCAATTAAATTCCCTTCTCCTTTTAAGACACATACTAAATAAGGATAACTTTGATCTAATTTAGAGGCGATTGTGGCAATAATTGTAGTGCTTGAAAACTTATTTCCTATATTGTTTTGAATAATTACACAAGGTCTTGTCTTTCCTTGTTCAGAACCGATAATTGGATCAAAATCCACAATTACAACATCTCCACGCTGTATTAACATTTTTTACCCTCTAATCAGAAGTATATTTCCAATCCTCTGCAGTTTCTAAATCTAATTTTGATGTTTTTTTATAACCATCAATCATTAATTTTTCTTTTTCTTTTTTAGATAATGGCTTTTCTATAACTATGTTTTGATTTTCTATTTTTACTATCAATCTTGATTTGGGTTTAATGTTTGCTTTTTCTCTAATTATTTTAGGCAATGTTATTTGACCTCTTTCACCAACCGTGGTATAAGATTCGTACAATTTAGTTCCTCCATTTTAAATATGTATTATACATATTTATTCATACCAATACATATTTAAATAGATCATATATATCTTGTATTTTCTCATTATTAAAATGTATAGTTTACTTTTTTTGGAAAATCACAATAAAATAAGCTTTTTTAATAAATGCACAAAAATGTATATGCTTCGAGGCGGATTCGGACCGCCGATTTCCAGATTATGAGTCTGGCGTTCTAACCACTAAACCACCGAAGCAAAAATTAGTTCTCTATATATATTTAAAGTATAAATATATATATAAAATGTGCTTATTTTTCTGCAACTATTCGATAAATATCACATATTTCTAAATGGGTAGTATAAAGGGTTCTATATTGTGCAGGGATTTTAGAAACATCTACCCTCTCAGTACGATAAGACAAAAAGTTACTTTTTTTTAAAGCAGTATCTAAATTTCTTTTAAAATACAAATTGCTACCACTTCTTTCTACAAAATAATATGCAATAAATTTGCCTTTTGGTTTAAGCTTTTTATAAATTAAATCAATAGTTTTTTGAGTATATTCTTCTGAACCAATATTAACATACTGTTGACTTATGTCTTTAGCTGCTTTTGCATTTTTTTTAACTTTTCTATAGGTTTTTTCTTCTTTATAAAAGCCTACTGCAAAATCACTTGTAATGATATCCACAGAATTATCAGGAAACTTAGAAAGACCCTTATTAAAATCTGCTTTTATCTGTTCTAAATTTTCTGGCTTTTTTTGCTTTAATCTGCTCTTTCTTATTACTTTAAGTTTTGGATTTTTTTCTGCATCAAAATGTAAAAATCTTTTACTTCTTAAACCTTTCAAATCAATTCCATAAAAATTAAAATTAGAAAATCTTTCAGCTAACATTTTTGAACGATATGCCCTATCATCTCCAACATTACCTAAATGAACTACATTTTTTTTACCTAATTGAACTTGAGCTGTTTTTGACCTTCTAATCCATCTTAGTGGTCTTTTCTTAGATGTCCTTACTATCAAAAAAAATCACTATTTAATATTGCTTGTGGTTTTTATGTTTATTTGGTCATGGGCATCAATAATAAAGAAAATATCTGCTAAACCAATAAACACACCAGTTTCCAAAACTCCTGGTATATTTTTAACAGAAAACTCAAAATCATCAAGAGAGATATTTTTATCTAAAGTTATTCTTGCTAGAAAATGGCCTGTTTCTGTCTTAACAAAATTGTCATCTGTATCTTTAACAACCCTGGCAAAACCAAAGCTTTGAAGATTAAGTATTGTTCTTTCCCAAGCAAAAGAACTAATCTCAACATAGACATCTTTATCTATCGTTTCAACAACATCTTGATATTTGGAAACAACAACTAGGTTTAAAGCAGACTGAGCAATCATCTTATCTCTAATAAAAGAACGAGTATCTTTTTTTATAAAATTATTATAGGTATCTACTTGGCTAGAAAATTCTATAGCTACATCTATTTCTCTTTCACTTAAAGAAATTATCTGTTGTCCAAGATTATATAGTTGTGTCGCTTGTTTTGCTGTTGTTGCGACAAAAATTACTTTTTTATTTTTTGCATGTAATATCTTTACTAATTCATCAACAAAATCAGAATCCTGTTCGCTTGTGCCTATGGCAACGATAGCTCCCTCTTTAATAAAGGTTTCAAATTTTTCTACAATTTTTGGAAGATTCATATTTTACCTTTTTTATAACTTAATTTTGTACATTTTAATTTAAATATATTTCCTTTCTTATGTTATTTAAGACAAATGATGAAAAATGAACACCTGCTGATTTGTGATGATAAAATGGGCGGGCTGATGTCTTAAACTTTTTTCTTTCTCTTATATTTTGTTATTGGGTATTTTGTGGTTTTCTTTTTTTCTTTTTTTACAATTGCCTTTACTGTTTTTGGCTTTTCTTTTTTTCTTTCTTTTTGTTCAAGACGAGATACTCTTTTATTTAATACGTCCACTTTAGAATTAATTATCTCTTGACTTGCAGAGCCAATTGGCAATCTCTTTACTGCTTTTTGCTGTCTTTTTTCAAGAATCAACAAAAGTATGTTTCCTATTAAAAATACTCCAATAGCAAACAAAAGAACCGTTGTTAATGTTTCCATATCTTTTTCTTCTCCTTTTTTTATTTTTACTTGTTTTTCATTTCTCCTTTTCTTATACTAGACAATAAATATTTTTTCTTTTTTCAATAATTACTCCTTCTTCTTTTAGAAACTCTATAGCTATTTTAAGAAGATCTATTTCTTTATTGAGCTTTTTAGAAAGATCTTCGATTGAGAAGTTTTTATCAAGGCCACTAGAAAGTATTTGTTTTCTTATATTGTTATAAAGATACACATCAATAACATAAAAATTACCATCAAATGATTTTTGGCCTTTTATTTCATTATTCTTAAATTTAGAATAAAATTCTTTTGTGAATTTGTCTGCAGTTGTTATAGACTTAATTAATGCAAATTTCTTTTTTAGAAATTCCTTCAATATTGCCTCTGCATTTTCATCTACTGCTGTTTTTGCACTCGTAGTTGTTGAAACCGAGATTGCTGGTTTTCCTTGGTTAACAACATAAATTGCCTTTTTGTATTTTTCTGATTGTTTGTATGTAATAACTTCTTTGTTTTTTAACATCTCTTTAAAGACCAAAAGATCTTCTGGTTTAAGAAGAGTTTCAAACTTGCCTTCGACTTTGTCTTGGAAAGGAAAGTTTTTATCTAAAAGTATTTTTATAATCTTATTTTTGATTTGTTCTTTATTTGTTTCTGCTGGTTGTTGGGTTGCGTTTTTAGATACAAGTTGCGTTTTATCAACAGGTGTTTTATCTATAACAGAAAAAGCAATTGTCTGAGAATTTATTATTTTTATTTCTAGTTGTTTATTTACATAGTTATCTATATCTTTGCTTTCTGTATCTTTATCAAAATTCAAAAAATATGTTTTGTTCTTTTTTACTATTTTCATTATTTCTTCTCTTTTTTATTTTCTTTATTTTATATTAATTAAATATTCTTCAATTTCTTCAAAAGAAACTGCACAGCCATTAAATTTTAAAGAATACAAAGCTGATCTAAGATATTCTTTATTTGTTATTATGCCTTTAAGAAGATTTTTCTCATAAGCGAATGCTAAAAGATCAACCGAGCGAATTACTATTGGGTTACCTATCAGTTGTTTAAACTTATCATATCTTTCTTGAACTAATTCTATTCTCTTATTTGATCTCTTTCTTTTTAAAATGTCTAAAAGCGCATATGGATCTTCAATCAAAAGCCTTGTTGTTCTTTCATCTACTGCTAAACAGTTAGATTTACTAATTGATAAAAGTGCCATACACTCTGCTTCTCCAAAATCTACAATATGAAGTGGCGTTCCATTTATTAGAAAAATGCTGTTTGTTAGATTAAGTATTTCTTTTGTCATATCATCTAGTTCTTTGTCGCTTTTATATACTGTAAAAATAAACTCATTTAATTGATCGTTTATTCTTAATGAACTAAGCTTAAATCTCATATTGTTTCTTACTCTATCAATACATTCAAATTTTACTCCAGTTGTTATTACGAATTCACCAATATCGTCTCTTATATTAGAAAATACAGGCAAAAGGCAAGTTTGTGAAAAACTAATTAAAACACCAGTATCAAAAACTATCTTCATTTTTTAATCACGTTTTTATGCATTGTCATTTCTTTAAGTAAATTTACTTTTTCTTTTAGTGTTTTGCCTTTAATTACAGAATCTTCATCAGGGATCTTTGTTTGACCAATTACTGCCATAACAGAATCTTTATCTGCAGATAACAGATTGGTTGCTTGGGATAATGACAAACCATAAGCATAAGCGCTTGATGCTATTTTTGCTCTTGCATTAAACACAATATCATGTATAAAATGCCCCAATAACTTGTCTGTATTCTCAATATCTGTTTGTATCTCTTTTATTTTTTTAGTAAATTCAGCTAAGTCTGGTTTTTTGGATAACTCACTAGCAAGCTTTAAATCAATTATTGTTTTTTCTTTAAATTTCTTCCAATTAGGACTATAAAAGATGTGTTTTTTAGAAATTAATTTTCTGTAAGAATAAGCAATTACTGCCATCTCTGCAATTAACTTATTGTTTGAAATAATTGCTTCATCCAATAATTTTTCATCAATGGCATGCAGTTTTTGAAGATCTACATTTTGAAATTGTTCATTTATTGCAAGCAATATTTGGGACCAGTTCTTAAAATTAAGACTTGAAATATATTTTATAACTTCGGGATTTTGAAACTTACCATGTTTCTTTGGAAAATTGAATTGCTGATTATTTTGGTTTTGCTTATTGTTATTTCTATTATTGTTTTGTTTATTGTCTTTTTTGTGTCTATTAGGATTGTGTGTACGAGAATTTATTTGCTTATTAAATCTGTTTGCATTATGCCCAAAACTAGAATTGTCTTGTTCTTTAAAATTTCTTGTGTTTCTTCTAGCATTAATAAAAGAAACATTTTCGTTATTATCTCCTACTGCATAAAATTGTTTAGAATTATCTGGATTTTTTACTAAGTGGTTCTTACCAGAAAATTTGCGATTTTTTTTCATTTTGTGCATTACACCTGCTCTTAATTATATAAAGCTCATAAATATATAAATCAAATATATTTAAATATGTTTATTTAATATATTTATTATAATAATAGGATAAATATGTGAAATATATGGGTTTATATGATGATAAAATTAACTCTATAATAAAAAAAGACAAAAAATATATAGTCATAGGAATAGTGGCTTTTGTTATTGTTATTCTTTTGGCAATTGGAATTTTTTCAATAGATTGGTCAAAATTAAGTTCTGGATTAAAGGGCAGTAATATTTCAGTAAAATTTAGTAACAACCCATATGTTCTTTCTAAGGATAAAGAGTTAAAAATAAATGTTACAGTAAAAAATAACAGCAAAGTTGATGCAACAGATTCAGTGGTTACAATTATTCCAGTAGAAGATATTTTCTTTATTACTTGTGGTGCCTCAAATTTAGAAAACAATAATGTTGTTATTGCTATGATGTCTAAAGACAGTTCTAGAATTGTTAGTTGTGATGTTAAAATTGCACCAACATTAAGCAAATCTGATATATTAGCAGGAACATATAACTTTGATGTACAATATACCCTTAATAATGAAAATTATGAGACTAGGGCAACTTTGAAAGTTAAATAAAAAGGTAAAAACATGTTAGAAAGTTTAATTAAAGGATTTAAAATTTTTGTTAGTAAAAAAACATTACTAATTATTGTTCTTTTTTTAATTTCAATGTTTGGAGTTAATTACATAGGTAATTACATTGTTGATACAATTACATTTTCTCCATCAATTTCTGAATATCCTACTTTCTTATTTAATTATTATGGTTATACTTTATTATTTATAGTACTAGGGTATTTCGTTGCATTTTTTATAAGTAATTATGTAACTTATCTTATTGCTCACACAATGTTGAAATCAAAGAAAAATTACAAAAAAGCAATAGCTAATGTTTTTGTTTATACTTTATTTTTATCTGTTGTCTTTTTGTTTTTTATATTTTTTATATATTTAATTGCATTGATATTTAAGTTTGGATTTGTTTTTATAATATTATTACTTATAATTGCAATATCTGCATTTGTTGTTTCGTTAGTTTCAGGACTTGCAATTATCTTCTTACCTGTTTCTAAAACATTAAATGAGAGCTTTGAGAGAGCTTGGTTGTTTTTAAAAAAGAAGTTTTGGGGATTGGTGCTGTTGGTGTTACTTCTTGCAGTAATTAATTTTGTAATTTCTTATGCTTTAACTTATTTAATATACTTGGCATTTTCTAAAAGTTATTATTTAGAATTAATATTGGAATCTGTATTAAGCACTATATTAACAATGTATAGCTTTGCAGTAATTGCAAGTTATATAAAGAAAAAGAAGAAATAGTTTTCTTTACTATTTTTTATGTTTTTTTAATTCTTGAACTAATTTTTTTACCTGTTCTGTAGATAAACCAAGTGCACGCCTTGTTGGGTTAAGACCAACATAACGAACAGTTTCTATAACTCCATTATATTTTGCATACTCCCTTACATCTTGTAATGCATCATAATTTTTTATCTTAGAAAATACAGCTTGTGCAGCGCGATTTACTTCTTCTGCTCCTAATATTCTCATAATCTTACTTTTCCCACCGTATGCATCATTAATTGTCTTCATCCCAAATACGCGATATGCATCTTCAAGACCATATTTTTCAACAATTTTCATAAATCCTACTTTAATAACATTATCTTTTTCAATTATACGACGAGAACGAGATTGCTCTTTTTCAACAACACCAACAGAACGAGCTAATTCTTTATCACCAAATAATAAAGCAGCTTTTTCAAGACCTCCGACTTCACTTATTACTCTTTTTGTACCATACGCTCTTGCAGTATCTTCAAAACCAAATATCTTTAAAGTTTCGTTAACAGGAATTCCCTTTGCTCTTAATTGTCTAGCATCAATTCCTCTTTCTAACAGCGCCATTTTTCTACTTGGTTGACTTTTTGAAAAATTAAGAGCAACACCAACTCTTGCTTTATCAAAAGATCTTATACTTTTTTTAACAGCTTTTGTTGTATTTTTTCCTTGTGCTTTCTTTAATGAAACAACTCCTTTAGGACTTGTTTTTTTAACAATATTAGGATTTAATATTTTTCCTGTTTTTGTTTTTATCATTGGTCTTGGTTTTGGTGCTCTTGGCATATTTTAATCATCTCCATTATATTTAATTATCCCTATAATATTAGAAAACAATAAGATTTAAAAATAGTGTGATGACAAGAAAAGATTGTAAATTTTAAAAAAAGAAATCCGTTTTAAAAGTTTTAAATTTAATTACGGATAAAGAAAGTAGTAATTTGTGCTACGAAACTGTCTAGCTATAAGATTTGACCTCTTTATATTTGTTCGAATCATATTTTAGTTTGGTTTTTTCTCGGACCCTTAGTATCAGAAAACTTAAACAGTCACAATTGCTTGCTCCCGCCTTACATTACTGACCTATCAAACCGGTGTTCTTCCGAAGTCCTCGTCCTGTATCTCTACAGAAATGGCTGTCTCGTCTTAGGGATTGCTTCGAGCTTAGATGCTTTCAGCTCTTATCAATTACGGCGTAGCTACCCGACAGTGCCTTGTCAGACAATCGGTACACCAGAGACCGCGACGCGCCGTTCCTCTCGTACTAAACGCATCTTCCCTTCAGACAACCTACGCTGCCAATAGATAGGAACCAAACTGACTCGCATCGTTCTTAACCCAACTAACGTACGGCTTTAATGAGTGAACACCTCCACCCTTGGCTAATTATGCCCAGCCAGGATGCCGTGAGCCGACAGCGAGGTAGCAAACCGCGGGGTCGATGTGAACTCTTGCCCGCGACGACTCAGTTACCCCCAGGGTAAGTTTACTGTCAGACTAGGCCCCCACTAATAGGGACACTAGCGTTCGCTAGACCCATATTTCTATCCAGCGTTTCGTGCTTTGAGAAACACTGTTAAGCGTGCTTTTGGTCTTGTCCTCTACAGCAGATTTCTGACCTGCTTGAGCACACCTTTGGACACCCCTGATATTCTTTCAGGGGTGTACCGCCCCAGTCAAACTACCAGATCAAATGCTGTCCGTTTATTCAACGTAAAGTTGCATTTTTTCTACTAGATGGTGTTACATTGTTGTCTATTTACCCCCTAGCGAGGATAACATCAGCGACTCCCATCTACTCTCTATAGTAGAAAGAATACAACCACATCAGACTGTAGTAAACCTCCATGGGGTCTTATCCTCCCATTGACAGTTCGTGGCGTATTCACCACGTGTGCAAGTTCACTAGGCTTAAACTTGGGACAGCGATAATCTCGTTACTTCCTTGGTGCAAGCCGGCAATTAACCGGCAAGGTATTACGCTACCATGAGAGCCTCAGAGTTAGGCCCGCTCTTTACCAGCGCTTGGACCAGTTGGACCTGGTATTCACGTACTAGCAGTGAGCAGAGGTCAGTGACTATACACACCGTTGCCGGCTAGCAGTCACCTGTGTTTTTGATAAACAGTCGGACTATCCTTGTTACTAAGACTTACAGTTTACTGAACCGTAAGCACCCCTCATACCTAAGATACGGGGCCAATGTTGCCGAATTCCCTAAGTTTAATTATCCTATTACGCCTGAGCCTACTCAGCTAGGGACACCTTTCTCAGTTCTTGGTACGATTAACAAAACACTGCATAGTTTTCTTTTCAGGGGTCCTTGGCCTCGATAAAAGATTTCTCCCATTCATACCTTTAATCTGCTTCTCATCATTATGATTCTCCACAGATCTGTAGTATTTAGATGTGCAAGACAAGCACACTCTACCTTGCCAAAAACGTTAAAAACTATACTTGCGTTACCACACGTGTTTTATCAGTACAGGAATATGAACCTGTTTCCCTTTCGATCTCGTCGTCTTACGAAAGATCTTAGGATCGACTTACTCTTAGCTAAAGATTAGTGCTAAGAAACCCTTGCCCCTTCGGCGGAAAAGATTCTCACTTTTCTTTGATGTTACTATCGCGAGGATCCATATCTTTGGCAGATCCATAGGAACTTACGCCCCAACTTCTACTCTACCAAAGCACCTATCTATCAAATCACATTAACATGTGCTCTATGATATCGGTGACTAGCTTAGCCCCGTTAATTTTCAGGGCATCTATCCTAGATTGGTGAGCTATTACGCACTCTTTGAAGGGTGGCTGCTTCTAAGCCAACCTCCCAATTGTCTTAGGATAAACACTCCCTTCCAGTTAACACTTAGCCAGTACTTAAGGACCTTAATCATAGTCTGGGTTTTTCCCCTTTAGGAAGATCAGATTACCCGACCACCCCGACTCCAGCCTTCAACGACGATAATACATTCGGAGTTTGACAAGAAAGCCGAGAATTTCTTCCCGATACTTTCTAATCAGTATCTCTACCATATTGATCAATCTCCAGCTAGGCTATCCTTAGGGATATTTCGATAGGAGCCCGCTATCACCAGATTAGATTACTCTTTCAGTACTATTCCCAAGTCACGTGAACAGTTAGACTAGCACCACTTCGGACCTCCAGCAACCAGTTGGCTGCCTTCATCCTGCTCAGGAATTTATCATCTGGTTTCGGGTCATTTCCAAGTGACTATTGGCGCAGTTAACACCAATTACCTGAATCTAAAGATCTGCGTAAAATCGGTTTCCCTTCGGCTCTGTGAATGACTCACTTAAGCCTTGCCACTCAGAAATACTCCCTCGCCCGTGCTTCGTGACGGATAGTGTAACCCTGTTCCAGAAAAACTCGCTTTTGCAGTTACCCACAATCGCTCACGTCTCTCCTTCAACACTTCCAGGCCACACCCGATCTGTAGCTAATTAATTTCAAGTGCTTTTTACCCTCCGTTAGGAGAACTTTTCAACTTTCCCTCACGGTACTCATTCTCTATCGGTCTTGTAGAATATTTAGAATTTGCAGTAAGTGCCTGCAAAGCTTCCTACGCGATATCCAACGCGCAGTACTCTTGATACTCAAAAATCTTCTCAAAAGACTTATATCTACGGGACTATCACCCTCTATAGTATAGCTTTCCAGCTAGCTTCGATTTTGTTTTCAAGAAGTAAATGAGTCTACAACCCCACATCTCCTTTATATCACTATAAAGGATTCGGTTTGTTCTCTACCGCTTTCGGTCGATCTTATTCACGGTATCACTATTGTTTTCTCTTCCTCTAGGTACTAAGATGCTTCAATTCCCTAGGTTCCCACCCAAAGCTTTCGCCTTGGACAATTCGAGCATCTTGGGATCAAAGATTGCATGCATCTCCCCCAAGCTTATCGCAGCTTGCCACGCTCTTCATCGGTCTACAAGCCAAGTTATCCATTAATTAGCTCTACAAAAAACCAAAGTTTTTGTAAAAATACTTTTCTCTCATTTATAATAGGTCAAAAATTATGTTTAAACTTGACACATGGCACAAATTACTACTCTCTCATCCCGTAAACATAAAATGCGAAAGATATCCATATAGAATATTTTTCGTCAAAGTCTGTTCTAAAAAATTTAAAACGGTCGAATTCCCTGCTAAAATAACTTAGCCGGAATATCTAATATATGTTAGCATAGATTTATAAATAGATCGTTAGTTCTCCCCGATTCTCGCTTTAATTCCAAAATTAAGCGAAATTCTGGCTTATTTTTATTTAGAGGAAGGATTAGCCCCTTTTACAAAAAATAAAGTGTTTAAATTTAATTTTGTGGCAAAAAAAGCAACCAATATCCTTATTTTATAGTTTTTTAATAATCTAGTTATAAAAAAATTTATATTATTTAATAAACATATTGTAATAGATATTATATATCAGATAAAATAGAAGTGAATTTTATGATTATTGGCATTGTAGGAAAACCTAATGTTGGAAAAACAACTTTCTTTAAGGCCCTTACCTTAATGGATGCTGAAGCAGCAAATTATCCATTTACAACCATAGACCCAAATAAAGGTATTGGCTTTGTGAGAAATCCTTGTGTAGATACTTTCTTTAATACCCAATGTAACCCAAGACATGGCTATTGTAAAGAGCACACAAGATTTTTACCAATTGATATTATTGATGTTGCAGGTCTTGTTCCTGGTGCAAGCGAAGGAAGAGGCCTTGGTAATAAGTTTCTAACAGACCTTTATCAAGCAGAAGCATTAATACAAGTAATAGATATCTCTGGAAGCACAGATGAAGAAGGAAGACCTGTTGCCCTTGGTGCATATGATCCTGCCAATGAGATTTCTTTTCTTTTAAAGGAAATAGAAAATTGGCTTTATGGCATATTTAAGAAAAACTTTGAAAAGCTTGGAAGAGAACAGCAACTGCGGAAAATTAAAACCTTTAATACTCTTTTATCTTTCATGAGCGGTATGGGCATCTCTGAAAAAATTCTTGAAACAAATCTTAAACAATTAAATCTTAATGAGAAAGAAATCATTAACTGGACAGAAGATGAACTTTGGAACTTTACAAGAAAAATCAGAGAAGCCACAAAACCAATTATCATTGCCGCAAACAAAATTGATATGCCAAACTCTAAAGAAAGACTTGAAAATTTAAAAGAAAGATTTCCTGATCTTTTAATTGTTGGTTGCTCTGCTGAAAGCGAACTTGCTTTGAAAAATGCAGACAAAAACAAAATAATTGACTATTTGCCAGGCAATAATACTTTTAAAATCTTAAAAGAAGATATTCCAGAAAAACAAAAAACAGGGCTTGACTTTATTCAAAAAAACATTCTTGATAAATTCGGCTCAACTGGTGTTCAAGAAATTCTAGATAAATGTGCCTTTGATATTTTAAAATATATTGCGGTATATCCTGGTGGAACCAAAAGCCTAAAGGACAAGAACGGAAATGTTTTGCCTGATTGTTTTTTAATGCCACCAAACTCAACAACACTTGACTTTGCTTATAAGCTTCATACAGACTTTGGTGATAACTTTATCAAAGCAATTGATGTAAAAACAAAGATGCTTCTTGGTAAAGAACATCAACTAAAGAATAATGATGTTATAGAAATAGTTTCTGGAAAATAAGTTTATCTAACTACAGGTCTTCTTACCATTGGTCTTTTCATCATTGGTTTTTTTGGCTTTGGTTTGGGTTTCGGTCTAGGTTTTGCTTTTTTAATAAATTTTTTAGGTGCAACTTTTTGTTTTTTGTGTTGTCTTTTTACATTTAATCTTTCTATAAATTTCTTTTTAAGATCGTCTGAAATAAGATCAGACATTTTTTCTAATTGTTCTTTTAGTCTGTCGTCTTCCTTTTTATTTCTAGCATCATCTATATCTAATATTTGATCTATACTAGTGATTTTGCCAAGAAAAGTTTTAATTTGATAAACTGATAAAGATTCTAAATCTAATATTACTTTCTTATCAAATGGATTTTTATAAAATAAAAAAATTAGTTTGTTTTCTCCATTTATTTTGATATTAAAGATTTTACCAGACCTGTTTTTTAAAGCATCAAAAAAAATAGAATATATTTCTCTCGCACTTAAATCTCTAATTCTTTTCATATTATTCTATTTTTTTATTTTACTTTTTTCTTTTACTTAATTTTGACTTTAAAGAAGTTGCATAGTCTTTTACTGTCTTTCTTCTAAAATCACGAGTAACAGGATCAAGCTCATAACCAGGCATTGACAAATGTTTAATATTAAAACCAAATGCCTCTTTTAGTGCAGCCTCATAATATATTGCTGGGCGATCTGTCTTTCCTATAAAGTTATCGATAAAAGAATTAAACTTAGCTTCTGTTTTATAATTGTAGTTATTCTTATGACTTTCTATAGCAGCATTAGAAACTCCAATTACTGTATACCCCATTACTTTTCCAGTTTTTGCATCTGTTACTGCAATTGCAAACCTATTAATACCATTTTGCCTAATTGCATTTAAAATCCCAAAAACACTACTCCTCCTTGGAAGCGAATTTGGTATGTGTGGCGCTCTTGGATCTCCTAGGTTATTTTTAATCTGAATAAGTGTTGAATTTCCAAATTTGTTTTTTGCATCTGCATATACTGTTTTTTTAATTTGTTCAATCTTTACATAATCAGTTTTAGATTTAAATTCGTTTGGTTCTAAAGTTACATCATAATATGCGTGTTTATTTCCTGTTAATTCTGAAAATTTTAAATCTTTCTTTGAAACTCTTAATACAGTAGCTACATTTTTATCTATACTTTTTTTAGTCCTTCCCTCTATTATTTTTCTTAAGGGTTGTTGCCTTTTTATTTTTGTAGATTGTGGTTTTATTCTTACACTTCTTGCTTTTAATACAGCCATATTATCACCATTTCTAATAATATAGTTAGTTGATGGATTTATAAACTTTGCTTTACTCTACAAGTATACCAACTTTCCCAGGAAGGCAGGCTTTGGCCTTTGGGTGATTACTGCCTTCTGCTTTTATAACCTCAATATTACATTCTAAGCATTTTGAGAAGAAATCCCTTGCAAACATATAAATTGAAAACTCCTTATTTTGACAATCTGGAGCAGAAAGCAAACTAGGATTTTTAATTGCAGAAGTTATTATTTTACTTACTGTTTCTTTGTGATCTGGATATTTGTCCAAGAAATAATGCATTAGCTCTTTTACATTTCTATTTTGTTTAATCTCTATTTCATTTTTTAGTTCCTTGAAAAAATCATAATGCCAACTTTCTGAAATAAAAAGTGTGATTTTCTTTGGGTTTTCAACTCCTGACATCTTCATTACATTTCTAATTTCAGATATTGTTTTTTCTACCCTTTTTTCTTCTTCTATTATCTGATCATTTATCTTCTTAATGTCTGCTTTTGGAAAACTTGATAAAGAGACTAGTTCTTTTCCATCAAGCATTTCATTTAGTTCTTCTGCTAGATGAGGAGTGAACAACCCAAATGTTAATGTCCATTGCCCTAATATTTCCTTTAGAAGATCTTTATTGCAACCGCCTCTATTTCTATACCATGAAAGATCATTATAAAAATTAAAATAAATATCATCTGTGGTGTTCTTGAACTCTATTATTTCCATATTTGCAATTATAGACTTTAATCTTGTGTTCCACATAGACTCTAGCCAAGAATCAAGTCTTGTATCTTTGTTATTTTCTTTGTCTTCAATTATTTCTTCTATTAAGTTATAAATTTTATCAAGTCTTTGCTTGTAGTTGATTAAGTCTTCTTTTTCAAAAGAAATATCAACAAAAGGATTTGCAATGTTTGCATAGAACAGTCTCATAGCATCTACTGAATATGTTTTTGCTTCATCACTTAGACTTCCTACTCCCCCTTTTGATTTTGAGATTTTCCCTACTTTTGAGACTACCCACCAATTAACAAATATTCCTTTAGGGTAATATTTCTCAGGAAGTACGGCAACATGGTTCATCAAGAAAACAGGGAAATGAACTGTTTGATGTTCTTTTCCTCCAAGATTAATATCTAACGGATACCAATATTCTACATCTTTTCTTATTTGTTCAGCAAGAGACTTATCAACACCTGTGTTTTCAGGTTTGCCTTTTCCAAGATAAACATAGTCAAAGAAACTTTCTGTCAATTGTTCGCTTTTTAGTTTTCCTTCATTAACATATTTGCTTACCAAGTAATAGATTGGATAAAGCGTGCTGTCAGCTATTGGTTCAATAGTGTAGCTTTCATCAAAAGGCAATTTTGTTCCAAGCCATCTTCCTTGCCTTGCACAAGCCCTTGGACCAAACCAATCAAGAATGCCTGGAAGGTTTTGTTTGAATTGTTCAGGCAAAAGTGTCATTTTTTCTACAAGTTTCTTTGTTTTTTCTGTTAACTTCTCATTATCATAATCTATAAACCACTGATCAGGAACTTTCTTGATAAACACCTTGCCACCACATCTACAAAGAACTTCTTCTGATAAGTCATAGAAAATATCAGCTTGGCCTTTTGCTATCAAATCTTCTTTCATTTTGTTTTTTGCATCTTCTACTTTCATGCCAGAGAATTCTTGGCAACTAGAAAGAAGCACACCTGTGTGAAAGCCTTTCTTGTAGACTTCTTTTTTAGCAAGCTCAAGTTTTTCTGTATCGTCTTGTGATTTGATTCCAAACTTTTCACAAATCTCAATAGCAGCAAATTCGCCAAAGTCTTTTGATTTGATTATTGGTATTGGCTTAATGTTTTTGATTGTTTCCCAATCAAGTCCATATTTTTTACATTCCTCTTCTGAAGACTGAAGATCATGAAGACCTATATAATCTGCTGGTGCATCAGAAGGCACAGAAGTAACAATGCCTGTTCCTACATCTGGATCGCAAAATTTTGATGGAAGGATTATTATCTCTCTATTGACATATGGGGCAAGACAATATTTACCAAGCAGATCTTTTCCAGACACCTGTCCAACAATTTGTACAACCTCGTCTTTTTGATATTTCAACTTGTCAGCAAATTCCTTGCTTGATATCCAAATTTCCTTTCCAACAGCAATCTTTACATAATTAACATTAGGATCTAGCCAGATATTTGTTTGCCCAAACATTGTTTCAGGTCTTAGTGTCGCTACAACAATAAACTGATTAGGCTGTTGATATTGAAGCTTAATTATTGTATACTCGTTCTTTTCTGCATTTCCACCTTTGGAAAGATCCATTTCAGAAGGGTCAACAGCAACAGGTCCACATTTTGGGCAGTATGTTGCGTAATAGGGTGCTTGTATTAGAAGGCCAAGTTCTTTTAGCTTTTTAAATTGCCACTCAATAAATTTATTATAATCTGGATAAGTAGTTACAGTAAATCTTCTCCAGTCCCCAATAAACCCAAAATTTTTGTAATCCTCTACATATCTTTTAGAAAAGAAATCTACAAAGCCTTCTGCAGTTGATATTTGTTTTATATCTTCTTCTGTTAATCCAGCATCTTTATAATATTCTATTGTCTCTTTGTCTTTTTCAGAAATCTTTTTAGCCTTAGCAACTGCTGAGTTTCCTGATGCATGTCCTCCTGCAGGAAGCAAGACATTATAGCCATTCATTCTCTTAAATCTAGCTATTGCATCAGCATAGGAAAAACCTCTCATATGCCCAACATGATGGAATCCAGAAACAGTAAGATATGCCCAAATTATAAAGTATTTTGGTTTACCAGAGATTGGCTCAACCTCGCCTATCTTTTGTTCTTCCCAAACATTTTGCCATTTCTTTTCTGCTTTTGAAAAATCATAAGTACTCATTAATAATCACTCTAAAATATAATATATAAATAATAGAGTAAAAATATATAAAAAGAAATTGTTTATGTAAATAAACAATTTATGGCACATCTGAAAGATCTTTCTTTTTCCTAGAATACATAAACAATGCCAAAACTACTACTGCTAAAATTCCTGCTCCAATTATCATTAGATTTCTTGGCGAAAAGGTAAGTAATGCAGTTGCCTTGCTTTTTAAGCTGTTTGCTTTTTCTGATAAATTTTCTTGATCTTTATTTTCTGTGGCTTTTTCTCCTGTCACCACGTCTCTTGTATTGTAATTTGAATTTGCTTTTTTGTAGGTTACTCGGTTATTAAAAGAATCAAAATCTTTAAGATCTTCTGAATTTTGTTTTGTTGCCGTTGTTATAGGCATCTCTTGTAATTCTTGGGTTTCCTTTATCTTTATAGAATCTGTAAACTTTAAATTTGAATTTTCTAATGAAAGTGTAGGCGTTGTTACAAACAATATATATTTCTCATTAGTTCCAGGCTTTAGTGTCATATCTAATGTTAATGTTCCTGAATTAAAAGTATAGCCTGTTGTTAATAAAACATAACACAAATATTTTTCTTCTTCATCTATATTTACTTTTATTCTGTTGCCATTATATACTAAAATCTCGCCATTATTAGAAACACAATCATAATCTGACAAAGCATCTGCAACAAAAACTCCTATTTTTTTAAGTTGTTCTTTATCTGTTATTCCTGTATCTAGCTCATATCTGCCAATAACAGAATAATCAAGTTTATTAGTAAAATCATATCTTGAAATCAGTGATTGTCCACCTACAATGCTTATTTCTTCATTTGTTCTAATCTTTATTGAACTTGGAATTACCTTGTAGTCACTTAATAAACGCATTGATAAAGGCGATTCTATTTTGACATTATATTTATCAGTTTCTAATGTCACATAATCTTGAGCAAAAACAGCTCCTGAAATTAAGATTATTGCCAATACACTTAATATTATTTTTTTCATAATCATCACATCTATATGTTCTTCTAAACTATAGAATATATTACAATTAGTTATTTAAAACTTACCTTTAGATTATTTGTGTTTTAGAATAAGTATGTGTTTTTCTTTCTTTAGATTTCCTTTATTGTACAAGTATTCTTCTGCATTTAAACCTACTCTTTGAAAACAAGAAATTAGAATTTCAGACATTTCCTTTCTTGGCGGGTAATATTGTATAAAAATCCGTCCATTTTCTTTAAGCATTGATTTTAGGTCTTTTCCTAAAGTCTTTATTTTATTTTTAATCTCCATATCCTGCTTGTTGGCCAATATCCATTGAAGAGCAGATATTGATATTATTAAATCATATTTACGGTTTTTTATTACTTTAGGGATGTCTTCAAAACCACCTAAAAGAACGCTAAAGCCTTTTTCTTTAGAAAGCAAAAGCATTTCTTTTGCAGGTTCAATGCCATCTAGATTATTATAGCCAATTGCCTTGAAAAACTCTAGAGAAAAGCCAGTTCCACAACCAATATCTAGAATAGAAATATCTTTTGAGTAGTTTTTTGTTTCTTCTAGAAAGAGATTCAAAATAATATTTGTTAATTCTGTTTGTGCTTTTTTCATGCCAGAATTAGAATCATATCTTTTCGCTTCAACTTTTGTATAAAAATCATTTGGATTTTCAAATTCTGTTTCTGGAGTATTATTTGCCATAATTAATTATTTTTTACTTTACACCATAATTAATTGTTTTATGCCCTTATATTTGCAAGTTCAATCTTTGCTTTATTTAGCTCTTTTAATATTTCTGAATTTACTGCATCTTTAACCAACATCTGATCCCAATAATCCAGATTTCTATTTATCCAAATAACATAAGTAATATCCATAGAAAATGCAGAAAACTTATCAAAGAAAATATGATATTCTTCCATTAGTTCTCTTGTCTTTTGTTTTTTATGTATTGTATGTTCTATTATTTTTTTTGCCTTCTCTATTTGTTCAGCTGTTGATTTGTTTGATAATGATAATGTTGCAACAATTCTCCTACCAGGCATCAAAGATATATTTTCAAGAGTTGTTCCTGAAAGCTTACTGTTTGGAACTGTTTGTATAGTGCCATCAAAGGTTCTAACTTTTGTTGTTCTTATTCCTATCTCTTGTACTGTGCCAAAAACAATACCATCATCTGCCTTAATCAAATCTCCAACCTTTAATGGCCTTTCTGTATAAATGACTATACCACTAAAGAAATTCTCAAGTAATTCTTTAGCTGCAAAGGCCACAGCAATACCGCCTATTCCAAGACCTGCAATTAAACCATTAACATTATATCCTAAGTTTGAAATTATTAGTAATATAGCAATTGCCAAAACAAATATTTTAATAAGTGTTTTAATCAATGGCTTAAGATAATCGTATCTTTTTATTTGATCATTTCCTGCTGCAAATTTCCCAAGATATTTTTCTATAACTGTAATTAACACTTTAATTATGAACCATGCAGTAAACAACACATACAAGGAAAAAGTTAGTTTTTCAATAACAACAGCAACTGCGGTACTTGTCTGAAATACCTTTGCAGAATTTCTTAAAATCCCAACAAAAATAATGAATAATATTGGTTCTGGGTTTCTTAAAATATGAAACAATACTGCATATCTCTTTATTTTATCTTCTAATTTCTTAAAAATATAATCAAATGATTTTGCAGTAAGCTTAATAAAAACAATTCCAAAAATAACCAGCAAAATAAACAATAGATATGTGGATACTGGATTATCCCAAATCATTTTATCTAATATCGCAAGTCCTGTAATCATAGTGATCAACTAATTATTATTTTTAGCACAAAAATCTTTTAAATATATTCAAAATCAGAAACCATAAAGCGCCCTAGACGGGAGTCGGACCCGTCCCGCAACCTCGACAGGGTTGCATCCTAACCGATAGACTACTAGGGCTAAAATTCGATTTAATATAATATATTTAGTCTACAAAATATTTATATATATTAATGTTTGTTTGCTTTTGATATCTTATAGAACGCAAAAACACCAATAACAACAACCACTATAAACACCAGTATTATGTTTAATGTATGCACTATGCTTTGTGCTGCAGATTGCCCTACAGAATAGCCTAATATTGTTAAAAAGGTAGTCCAAATACCAGCACCCAGTCCTGTAAATAACACAAATTTTCCAAAATGCATATTTGCAAAGCCTGCTGGCAAAGATATATATTGCCTAACAACAGGTATCAATCTTCCAATAAATGTGGTTTTTACTCCATTTTTTTTAAAATAATTTTCTGTAGTGCTTAGGTGTTTTTCATTTATGAAAAGAAATTTTTTATGTTTAAGGATAATTTCTCTTCCAAGATATTTGCCAATCACATAATTTACAACAGCTCCTGCAATAGAACCAAGTATTCCAAAAAATATCACTATGAAAATATTTAACTTTCCTGTAGACACAAGATAGCCTGCAGGTATCATTACAACTTCTGAAGGAAAGGGGATAAACGAGCTTTCAATAGTCATAAGTATAAATATAGAAAGATAGTTTATGTTATTCAGAAAATATGCAAAAAGTGATTCAAACATGTTTACTCTTATAAAATAAAGAACCAATAATATTTTAAACTTAAATTATTGCAGGACTTACAAAGAATATTCCAATTGCTGTTGGCAATAAAAACAAAAGATAGATTATTGATTTTTTCAGATCAGATTCTAACATTCCTAAATAAATAGAAGAAATAATTACATATTCAATAATATAAACAATACAACAAACATAACAAACATTAAAAAGACCAGAACTTGCTATTGCTTCTCCTTGAATAGATTGCAATAAAGAAAAATCAAGATTGCTTGTTAGTTTTTTTACTAAACTTATAACTATTCCTAAAATTCCAGGAACTATTAAACCGCCTGCAAAGATAATTGTATATTTCTGCATCAATAGGGCAGACGCTCTTTCATCTATCAACTGCTTGGATTTTATGAAGTTGCTTGCAAATGACCTATAGTCTGCTACAGAAACTGTTCCTGTGGTTATTGAATTTAGTAAAAGTTCAAGAAACCTATCAAGTATCTCTGAATTATATTTTTTTGAAAATGCTAAAAATAGTTCTCTGATATTATGCCCTGCTTCGACTTTTCTTTGTATTTGCTTAAATTCTTTTTCAATTATTTTGTGCTTTGAATCAGAAAGCTTACCTAAAATCTGCTTTAAGTCGTTTGCTTTTGGCAGGCTAGATAAAAGCAAAACCTCATCAATCAACGCATTTTCTAGTGCTTTTCTTCTTTGGTTAAAAAAGTATTTTTTTAACATTGCTTCTAATAAATAATAAACCAGATTACCAGAAACAACAACTATCAAACACAAGTAAATGCTTTTTAATACAAATAATAATATCAAAAGAAGCACTATGCTTAGACTTGCTTGAATAATTATTTTTGTTTTAGTCATTTACACCAGATTTGATCTCATAAACATTAAAATAAACATATCAATTATTGGAAAAAATACTACAGTTATCATAATCACACCAATTTTAGAAATACTTATTTCAAAGAAATTACTGCCCACAAGAAAAAACATCAAGAACAAAGCAGGAACGATTGCAGAAACAACAACAAAGATCAAGGAAATAAAATTTAATTTTGTTGAATAATTTTTGATTGCAATGCTTTGTTGTTCAGAAAAATTATTTGAAAGTATTCTAAAGGTTTCTGCTTTGTTTGTTGTGCCACTTGACAGAATATCATTTATTTGATATATTACTTTTTGTAGTTCTTTATTGTCTTTTGTGCTTTCTTCAAGAGCAGATTCAAGGTTATAGCCTTTCTTTACTACTAAATCCATAGCTTTTTTTATTTTCTTGCCAATTGCAGAATCCTGTTTAGCCCTGTTTTCTAAAGCCAGCTTTAATGGCATGTTCTTTTCTATGTCGCTTGCCAGATTATTCAGAAAGAACGGTAACTCTCTTAATATTCTTGTTTTATTATCCTGTGCTTTTATTTTTTTTATAAAGTAAATTGTTGAGAAATATAAAACAAAGAAACCTACTTGAGCAAAAATCAAATAATCAATTTCGGTATCTATTACCTGACCAAGTAAAAGATAAATTACGGTAATTGATATAAACACAATTACATAATATCTTATTATTTTATTTTTTAACATCTTTTATTTTACCTTTTGTTTTAGGCATAGAAAAGATCTCTTGCTCTTCTTGCCTTATTCTTTCCTTTAGCTCTTTTGTAGATGAAATATTAAACGAAACTTGAAATTTCTGCATTAGCTTTTTTGGAAAGTTCTTGAAGATTAATTTTTTTGTTTTAAAATCATATTCAAAGATTTTGTTTATTTTTATTTTATTATCTTTAAAATCAATTTCTGAGATTTCAAAGACCTTTCTTTTGTCTTTTGTCTGTATTGTTTCATTTTCTTTAGAATATTCATTGTATCTTCTTTGGGTTATTATCAGATCAATCGCACCAATATCTGATTCTAAAATTCCATAAGAGAGCAACCTTAAAACAGCATCATTTGCTGATTGAGCATGAAAAGTAGTGTAAGTGCCTTTTGCTTGACCTGAAAGAAGGGAATCAATAAGAGAAAAAGATTCCTCTCTTGTTCTTACTTCTCCAATTACCACTTTGTCTGGTCGCATTCTTAACGTGTTTATTATTAGATTGTCCATGTTTATCCCAAGCTCTTTATTAACACTTGTTAGAACCTTGTGTGGATGACTAATATTGATTTCATGAACTTCTTCAACAATAACAATTCTTTGATCTGTTGGTATGAAATTAAGAAGAGCATTTAGTGTTGTGGTTTTGCCAGAACCTGTGTTGCCAACAACAAAGACATTAGCATCAGTAAGAAAAACTAGCTTAAGAAAAGAAAGTGCTTCTTTTGTAATAGTGTTAAATTTTAAAATATCATAAATTGTAAGTGGTTTTTCTGAAAACTTTCTTATGGTTAGAGAAACGCTTTCTGTTATTGGCGAGATTAACGCATTCAATCTGGTGTGATCTTTTAAAGTTGCATCCATTATTGGGTTTTTTAAAGTTATATATTTATTTGAATACCAGCCAAGCTTGTTTATTAGGTCCTTTACCTTCTGTTCAGAAACATATTTTAGGTTTGTCTCTAGCCAACCATAATGCCTATGATAAACAAACACAGGCAAGTTTATACCAATAATACTTATCTCTTCAAGATTAAAATCAGCAAGAAGTTGAGAAAGTGGCCCAAACTCATAAAGATTATTGTATGCCATGTCTATAAGGTATTGGTATTGATCAGAATCAAGCTCAATATTATTTTTCAAACAATAATCTACAAGCTCATCTTCTAAATCCTTTTTTACTGATATTTCATTTGTTGCTTCTTCAAGTGTTTTAAATTTATAAGAATCAAGAATATCATTGATTACTTTTATTTCCTCTCTTGATAATCTTTGATATCTTAAAATATATTTCTGTTTATTTTCAAAGGTTTCCATTACCTTGCCATCTAAAGACAGGCCTCGCAGATATTTTTCAGTAGTAATGATATATCCTAGGTACTTGTCCAAAATTGCTTGAAGAGAACTAACAGAAACATCATCAATAAACTCTAATACATCTTTGTTTGCATAATAACATGGCATAAGAAAAGAATTGTTTACACAAAGGTCGCATTTTCTTGGGCTTCCTTTTTTCACAACAATCGCGTTGTTTGGACAGGCACTTACACATTCAAGGCAATTGTTGCAGATTTTGGAATTGATAACCACTATGCCATTTTCTGTTCTTGTTATTGCTCCCTGCTTACAGGCCGTAACACAAAAGGCATCTTCACAGTTTCTGCAATTAAATACAGTCACATCTTTTTTATCAAAATTTTGATAACAATTATTAAAAAGACCTTCCCCTTTACTTAAATCTTTTAATTTCAGATACATTTAATAGATTTTTTGGTTTTTGTGATTTATAAAGCCCAATTATCAGTTTTTTTGTAAATTTTCAGAAAAACACATAATTTTAAAAGGATTACAAAATAATATAGATATATGGATACTGATTATTTAATATTTGCTACAAATAGAGACATGTCTCTAGCAACTGTTATTGCCTCTGATACTAATGTACCTTTAGGACACATGGATGTTAAGAAAATAAATGATTCTGAAACACTGGTAGATATAAAAAGCCATGTTCAGCAAAAAGAGATACTTTTGTTGTTTACTATTGTACCACCAGTCAATGACTCTTTAATGCAAATTTTCTTGATTTCTGATGCTCTGACAAAACTTGGTGCAAAGGGTATACATTTAATTTTACCATATATGCCATACACAAGAATACCAGATGAGCAAGTTAATAAAATTAATTTTAATCTTATTGTTAGATTGTTCCAAACCTCTGGAGTAACTTCAATCTATACTTTTGATATGTTTTCTCCACAGCTTGTTAATGCTTTTAAGATACCAGTATATAATATAAATATAAAAAAGATATTTTCTGGGATAATAGAAGAAAAATTCAAGAAAAACCCAAATCTTGTTGTTACAACAGTAGACTATGAACTAAAAGAAAGAGCAACAGAAATTTCTAAAGTTATTGGTTGTGATTTTGTATATGTAAATAAGATTGATGAAAATAACGAAAATGGCTTTGAAATTAACAAGAGTGTAAACAACAAAGATGTTTTAATTGTTGGAAACAGAATCGCCTCTGGAGAAATAATAATAAGGTTTGCTAATTTTTTGGCTTTAAAGGGTGCGAAAAATATATATTTAATTGCAACACATGGACTTTTTAGTGAAAATGCAGTAGAGAGGTTAAATGGTTCAATAATTAAGGAAATCTATGTGTTTTCCTCTCCAAAAAGCAAGCTTTCTTCAAAAATTAAGATTATTCCTTATGCCCCGATCTATAAGGAAATTATCTCAAGAGTTATTGAAAAAAAGAACATAATTAGCTTTATAAACTAATTGCTAATATATTATATATAGTATTTTAAGATGTGATAATATGATAAAAAGTAGATTTGCAGATGCTGCAGAAACAAATAATACAATGCTTGAAATAATTCTAGATGATGGCGATGAAATTGTGGAATGTGTAGAAAACGCATTTATTCAAAATAATATTAAAAAGGCAAGCCTTATCTCAGCAAAAGGAAAATTAAGAAATATAAAAATTGCAACAACTAGAAGTGGAACTTTAAGGCAAAGAGAATATGCAGATCCTTGTACTATTAAAAGCGTTTCTGGAGACTTTACAAAGATTAAAGAAAACGAGTATATGGGTGATTTCCATATTTCTATTGCAAGAGATGAAATACACACAGTAAGTGGTGTTTTAATCAAAGGTGTTGCTGATGGGGAATTAACCATAGTTTTTAAAATTATTGCTGAGCTTAATGAAGGAACAATCTATAGTCCTGAAGGTCAGAAAGAAGTAACGATGGTAAAAGAGAAGATAATTGAAGAGACAGCTCCTAAAAAACCAAAGAAGGAAATGATTATTGCTTAAATCATTCTATTTCTTATCTTTCGTATTTTATTTTTGGAAATCCGCTATCTGGTTTTCTTTTTCTTTCAATAATCAAAAATAGAACTAATAAAATTATTATTATTCCAATTATCCAAAATACCCATTTAAAGTTTGGTTTTACCTTACTACAAATTCCATTAACACAATCGCTTTCTTCTAATATCTCATTTAAGTCTTCTTCATCACGTAATAGTGCCATGTCTGTCATCTTGGCATTTGATATGAAATGGTTATCTATTACTTCTTTTTGAGCTACTTTTTTAATTGTGTAATTTAAATCAATGGTTTGGCCTGGGCTTATAGAAGGAATTAGCCATTCAACTATTGGGTCTCTAGAAACTATCCTTGTTGGATATGTTGTAAAGTCTATATCTGAAACGTCATTTGCAATCTCTTTTGGGATATATTCAGTTATCAGTACATTTTCTACTATCTTTGTGCTTGGGTTGTATATTGATATTATATATTGTGCATTTGCTTTGCTTATTGTTCCATTTTTCTTAGTTATTGTAATTTCTGTTGTTCTAATTATGATTATTCCGTCTTCTCCAATTTTTGAATCTGAATAGACAAGAGTGTAGGTATCATCATCTAATATTTCTGTGCTGTTTTGTGATTGACTATCTTCTGTTTCTTCATTGTTTTCTTCAGGAACATATATAATCTTTTTATTTTTACTGCCTCCACCTGATGAAGAACTGGTTATTTCAAAATTAATGTCTTTGTTTGTGTTGTTGTGTGCCCTATCTTTACAGTAAATGAAATATTGGTAATTGCCAATAGAAAGATTATCAAATGTCCAAGATAAATTTGTTCCTTGCTTTTCATCATTGCTTGAAGCACCATCAAAGTTATCATTTTCTGTGTTTGTGTCTATTCTACAAGTTACATATTCATTAGCATCTACAGAAATAATTGCTGTTCTTCGTACAATTCTTTTTGTTAAGTTTATCTCTGGTGCATTTTTGTCAATCTTAACAATTGTGAATTTTATGGTTTCATTATTGTCTGCATTATCTTGAGAGAAATATCTGATATATTTTACACATGTTCCTTCTGGACAATCTACTTGGACACCTACTTGGACACTTTCTCCAATTGTGTTTGGAATACAAGCATTTGGAATACAAGCATTTAGAGTATCCACACAATAATATGTGTGTTTTACTCCGCTCCAATAATCATGTGCTGTTAAAGTTATAGTCCTATCGTTTGCATGCCAATTATTATCAGAGTTATCTGTTGTTACTGGTGCATCATTATCAATTGCAACATATGTTGTTTTTTGAGCTTCATCATTTCCTACCTTATCTTTAGAATAATAAGTTAATTCATGATTTCCATCACTTGATAAGATAATAGAGTCATAATATTGGTAGGTTTCGTTATTAAAGTCATAATAGCTTTTATCGCATCCAGAGCCATTAAAATCATTACAATCAAAATAAAGTGTAAGTGGTCCTTTTCTCCAAGTATTTGGGTTGTCGTTTATTATGCTTGTTGTTGGGCTTTTAGTATCGCCTGTATAAGTATCTGTGCCTAATGCATTACTTGTATTTGATAGATTATCTGTTGCTCTAAGATTAAAAGAATAGTTATTGCCATCTGTTATTATTATTGATTCACTAATACACATGCCATTTGTTGCATTCCATGTTGCTGATTGCCAATTATTGCCATCAATCGTATAATTACATTCTCTTATGCCTGAACCAACATCGCTAGCATATGCATAAATTGTTCCTTTTCCATTAATAAATAATCCGGAAACATTAAAGTCTTCAGATAGTGTTGTGCTACTAATTGTTGGGGGCAAAGTATCTCCTGTGTATTTGATTGTAGGAATTCCTGTTGCTAATCTATTAAGACTTTCTATTCTTGTGTTAAAAGTATAAGATTTACCATTTATTATTGGTTTTTCTTCTGACTCACAACGATTTTGATCAGCATTCCAATTTGCAGGATACCAGCTTAACCCGTCTGTTGTATATTCACATGTGTTGGTGTCAAATCCAGCACCATTTGTATCTGTTATTTTTCCACCAATTACCTTGCCTGTTCCTCTAATATAGTTTTCGAATATATTAAAGTCACCAAGGAGTGTGGTTTGACCAACTTCTGGAAGTGTTTTATTTATTTGTATAAGATTAGATGTTTTCGGATCTTCTGGATTTCCTGCATTATCCACTGAATAATATTTTACATATTTTTGACAAACTGAATTTTCTGGACAAGTGATTTCAACAACTGTTCCTGTAGTTCCTGTTGTCGGATCACAAGTGTTACTATCATCAACACAATACCTTGTATAATCGATTCCACTTGTTGCATCATATGGGTTTAAAACAACATTAAGATCAGAAGAGTGCAAATAATTATCAGAATTGTCTGTAGTTATAGGTTTTGTCTTATCTATTGCTATATATGCTGTCTGTATATTTTCAAAATTATCAACATTATCAACTGAACGATATTTAAAAAGATGATTGCCATCAGATGAAAATACAATCGTGCGGGTATATTCTTTTATTTCGCCATTGTTTATTCTATAATGACTACTTTTACAGCCAGAACCATCACCATCATCACATGTTAAAGTAACATTAACATCTGTTTTATTCCAAACACTATTTAGTCCGATTGCTGTTGTTGTTGGAGCATTACTATCAACAATATAACTTTGTGTGCCTTCACCTGTTCCAACATTGCCTAGATTGTCTGATACTCTTGTCTTGAATATTTTTGAACCTTCACTTACACTAAAGGTTGGAGACTCACAATGATTATCTGTCCAGATTCCTGGTTTCCATGTATTACCATTATTATCAGAATATAAACAAGTAGTTGTATTTATTCCTGAGCCATTATCTGTTGCTGTCCCAGAAACTACAATTCCTGAATGATTTATAAAATCATTATATATTGAAAAGCCAGTTACTGTTGTTGCGCCAACAGCAGGGGCTTGAGTATCTCCAATGTAAGTTATTGTTGGAGTTCCAGTGCCTATTGATCCTGCATTATTTTTTATTCTTGTATTAAAAGTATATGTTTTAGCATTTATTATTGTTCTCTCTGGAGATTCACAATGATCTATTTTCCACTCGGCAGGAAACCAGCTTGAACCATCAATTGTGTATTCACAAGTAGATGTGTTTATATCAGAACCAGTGTCATGCACATAACCACCAATAACTTTTCCTGTGCCTTTTATGTAATTATTATATGTATTAAATCCACTTATTGTTGTGTCATCAACTACTGGATAGCTTGTATCTATTTTTACAAGATTAGATGTTTTTGGAAGTTCTGGATTTCCTGCATTATCCACAGAATAATATCTTACATATTTCTGGCATTGGCTTTCTGATTCACAAGTAACTGGAACAACGATCCCGGGAGTTTGTGGATTACATTCCCCATTTGTGTCTATACAATAATATGTTTGCTTTACTCCACTTACGTTGTCTATTGGATTTAATATTATATTGACATTTCCTGAATGCCAAGATGTATCAGAGTTGTCTGTTGTTACAGGTGGTGTTTTATCCACTGCAACAATTCCTAATTTTAAGGCTTCTTCATTGCCAATATTATCAACAGAATAATAATCAATATGGTGGTTGCCATCATTTGATATTGTAAAAGTTCCTGGATAAGTAAACCAAGCACCATTGTTTATTCTATATCTGGTAATTCTACAACCAGAAAGGCCATTATCATCACATGTTAAAGTAATATTTTTATTTGTTCTTGACCAATCTGTTGTTGTCCCAGAAATAGTGGTTATTGGAGAAGATGTGTCCCCTATATATTCTTCTGAACAAAGGCCTGTTTTGTTATTACCAAGTTTGTCTTTTACTCTAAATGCAAACTTATAATGTTTACCATCAATTGCGGTTCCATACCTCACACAATGGTCAGTTTCCCAAACTGCATCTGTTTTCCAGGTATTTCCATCATCATCTGTAAACTCACAAGAGGTAGTATCAACTCCAACCCCTGCATCTGTTATTGTTCCGCTTGTTATATTTCCTGTGCCTTTAAAATAATTGCCATATACTGTTACATTATTTAGTTGTATCTCTCCAGAAAATACAGGAGGCAACAAATCACCAGTATAAATTATTGTTGAGATTCCAGAACCTTGTTTTCCAAGTCTGTCTCTTATTCTTGTGTTAAATGAATAATTTGTTCCATTTTCTATAGTTATGTTTCCTGACTCACAACGATTTTGATCAGCATTCCAATCTGCTGGGTGCCAGCTTAACCCATCTTTTGTATATTCACAACTGCCTATATCAAGCCCCGAACCATTAGTATCTGTTATTTTTCCACCAAATACTCTGCCTTCTCCTTTGATGTGGTTTTCAAATATTGAAAATCCTGATGTTGTGGTTAAACCTACAAGAGGATAACTTTTGTCAATCTTAACAAGCTTAGATGTTTTTGGATTTTCTTGGTTTCCTGCATTGTCCAAAGAATAATATCTTACATATTTTTCACAAACAGAGCTTGATGGACAAGTGACATTTGCTATTGTTCCTATTGTGTTTGGAGAACAGTTAACATCTTTATTTTCTGTTATACAATATTTTGTGTGTTTGATACCACTTGTTGCATCATATGGGCTTAAAGTAATATTTACATTTGTTGCATGCCAACTATTGTCTGAGTTATCTGTAGTTCTTGGCTTTGTTGTGTCTACTGCCATATAACTTGTTTGTTTTACTCCAGAGGTATCTAGATTATCCGTAGAATAATATTCAATTATATGATTAGCATCAGTTGTCAGAGTAATTCTTGTAGATAATGCTATAGTTGTTATCCATTCTCCATTATCCACTCTGTAAGTTGTGCTTTTACAGCCAGATTTGTGGCCTTCACAATTTAGATCTAAATTAACATCTGTATTATTCCAAATATTATTCAACCCATACAACACAGAATCAGGAGCAGTAATGTCTTCAAGATACTTGATAGTTTTTGTTCCTATTCCTAGTGTTCCAAGGTTATCTTTTACTCTTGTATTAAAAGTATAATTTGTATCAAGCAGTATACTAAAATCAGGAGATTCACAATGATCTAATACCCAGATCCCTGGTTGCCAAGTATTACCACCATTAGTTGTGTACTGACAAGAGGTTGTATCAATTCCTGAGCCAGTATCTGTTGCTTTCCCGCCTACTACTTTTCCTGTGCCTTTGATATATGTGTTATTAAAATCAGAATTAAAGAAAGTTGTAAAACCAGAAAAGCCGGTATTACCAACACTTGGAGCAATTAGGTCTCCAGTGTAAGCAATTGTTGCAGAACCATAGCCTGTCTTTGGAGGTGATGAGTTATTTTCAATGCTTGTGTTGAAAATATAAGTCATATCATCATAGATATTAAAATCTGGAGATTCACAATGAACTGTAACCCAATTAGCCGGTAACCAATTGATTCCATCTATTGTGTATTTACAAGTATCTGTATTGATCCCAGCATCAGAATCATACACATAACCACCAATTACTCTGCCTGTTCCTCTTATATGCTCTTCATAAATTATAAAGCCACTAGTTGTAGTTTCATCAACAATTGGGTTGCTTGTATCGATCTTTATTTGTCTTGATGTTTTTATATCTTCTTTGTTCTCTGCATTATCAACAGAATAATATCTTACATATTTCTGACATTGACTTTCTGATTCACAAGTAACAGCAACTTGAGTACCTAGTGTTTCTGGATTACATTCCCCATTTGTGTCTATACAATAATATGTCTGGGCAACACCACTTGTCTCATCGCTTGGTACCAAAGTAATATCTACAACTCCACTATGCCACAAATCATCAGAATTATCAATAGTTACTGGAGCCACCTGATCTTGATAATAATAATCTGTTTTTGTGTTTTCTATATTTGACAGATTATCTACAGAATAATAATCAATCTGATAACTGCCGTCAGGCAAATTAAAATAAGATGAATAATTTTTCCAAACACCGTTGTTTATTCTGTAATTGGTTGATGCACAACCAGAAAGGCCATTATCATCACATGTTAAAGTAATATTTTTATCTGTTCTTGACCAATCTGTTGTTGTCCCAAAAATTGTGGTTGTTGGTGCAGTGTCATCTCCAATATAAGAAATCGCATATGGTGCTATCTGAGTATTACCAAGCTTGTCTTTTACTCTAAATGTTGAAAAATATTGAATACCTGTTTTTATTGTTCCTGTTCTTCTACAATGATCTGTTTCCCAGATTCCTGGTAGCCAAGTGCTTCCGTTATTTATTGTAAATTCACAAGTAGTAGTATCAATACCTGCACCTTCATCAACTATTGTGCCACTTCTTGCTTTGCCGAAACCATCAATACCTTTAAAGTACGAGTCATAAATTGTTACATCGTAATATGTGGTTTCTCCTGTTATTACTGGTGGAGTGCAATCTCCAGTATAACTTACAGATGTTCCTGTTCCAATACGGCCATTATTATTAGCAATTCTTGTATTAAAAATATAAGTTACATCATCATAGACATTAAAATCAGGAGATTCACAATGATCTGTTTTCCACTCGGCAGGTAACCAATTATTTCCATCAATTGTGTATTGACAGGAATCTGTGTTTAGATCAGAACCATTTGTGTCATATGTGTAACCACCAACCACTTTACCTTTTCCTTTAAAATAACTGCCAGCTGTTAAAAATCCAGAAACTGTTGTTTGCCCAACTGTTGGGTAACTTTTATCTATTTGTATAAGATTAGATGCTTTTGGGGTTTCTTGGTTTCCAGCATTATCTACAGAATAATATCTTATATATTTTTGGCAAGCATTTCCTTCATCACAAGTAACATTAACAACTGTTCCTATAGTTCCTTCTGTTTTTGGATCACATGTGTTACTATTATCAACACAATATTTTGTGTAATCTACTCCACTGTTATTATCTGTCGCTGTTAATGTGATATTGACATTTGAAGAATACCAAACATTTAATTCAGAATTGTCTGTTGTTACTGGTGGTGTTTTATCAATATAAACATATCCCGTCTTTGTAGTTTCAACATTATTAACATAATCCACAGAATAATAATTTATTGTGTGTTTACCATCTGTTAATATTGTAAATGGTTCTGTATATTTTGTATAGCTCCCACCATCTATTGAATAAAATGTTTTGTTTTCATCACAACCTGCTCCAACATCTGAACAAGATAAAGAAACAGTTACATTAGAATTTACATAATTTGAGTTTGTTCCACTTATTGTTGTTACTGGTTTTTCAACATCTCCTATGTAAGGTATTGTAGCGGTTCCAATTCCTTGATTATTAAGCTTGTCTTTTACTCTTGTATTGAATTGATAATTTACACCATTTGAGATAGTAACTGTTTCAGAAACACAATGATCTATTAACCAACTTCCTGTTTGCCAGCTAAAACCGTTGTTCAAGGTATATTCACAAGAGGTTGTATCTATTCCTGAACCAGTGTCTATTGCTTCTCCACCAATAACATTTCCATTTCCAGTAATATAATCACTTATATAATTGTTATATGTTGTAAAACCAGAAACCGTAGTTTCTCCTACACTTGGAGCATTTAAATCTCCTGTGTAAGTTATTGTTGGAGTTCCTGTTCCTGTTGTTCCTGCAAGATTTTTTATTCTTGTGTTAAATGTATAACTTGTTCTATCTGTTATTGTTATTTCTTCCGACTCACAATGGTTTAGGACATATGTTCCACTCTGCCAATTATTTCCATCAATCGTGTATTGACAGGAATCTGTATTTACATCTCCTGTAACTGTCCCACCAATTATTTTTCCTGTTCCTTTGATATAGTTTGTTGAGATAGAAAAGCCACTTGTTTTTGTTTGACCAACCCCTGGAACAGAAGAGTTTATCTTAACAAGTTTAGATGTTTTTGTTTCTTCTTGGTTTCCTACATTATCCACAGAATAATACCTTACATATTTTTCACAAATATCATTTGAAGGACAAGTAACATTTGCAATTGTTCCTATTTCGTTTGGAGTACATTCTTCATCTTTATTTTCAGTTACACAATATTTTGTGTGATTTATATCAGAACCACCCATATCTGTAGCAGTCAAAGTAATTATTTGATTTGTGGCATGCCACTCATAATCTGAGTTATCTGTTGTTACTGGTGCAGTATTATCAATAAAAAGCCAATAACTAGGATCATTCATGTCTGCAAATTTATTATTTCCTGTATCTTTAACTTTACAAGCAAAGGTGTATCTGCCGTCTGGATATTGATCACTATCAAAGTTACCTGCACCATTGCCATCCATCATTAATGTAGCAACAAAAGAGCCGTCTGATTTTTTTAATAAGTTTACATCATATTTTATATTTGGCCCAACATTATCAGAATAACAATTAAAATCTACTATTCCTCTATGATAACTTTCACTTTCTGGCAAAATCATATGTGGTGGATTAAAAACATCAATTATTTCTACATCTTGTTAATTTACTGTTAAAGCTATAAAATTACCACCATGTATTGTTACATCACCACTAGTTGCTTTCGCCCACAAAATAACATTTACATCTTCATTATTAACATCTTTAAAAACAAATTGATTTTTTATAGTTCCAAAAGTATCTGCATCAGGAAAAGTTCTACTTATTATTCTTGAAATTTTATCATAAGTTTCACCTTTAATTTGCATATACATTTCAACTTTTGAATTAGCACCATGCCCTGAGCTAGTTACTGGTGCTGTTGTGCTAACATATATCCCTCTTTTTGTGTTTGATAGGATCATTGATGCAATAGGAATATTACCATCTCCTGAAGAAACAGTAATATTATCTAAAGGAATCTGATCATACTCATTTTCATCTTGGGAAAGATGAAAAACAGAAACACCACGAACATCCATGTAAGAAATATCTGCACTTCTTTTGCCTTCAAAAACAATGTTGGTATTTTGGTTTGCGTTTACATCTACAAATTCTGCAAAAGAACCAGAGGCATTTGTTCCTGCCTTAACAAATCTTGGATATTCTATTTTTGATGGATTGTCATTATATTTTAATCTTAAACTTATATCAGAATCATTTGTTATTTGCGCATAATTTACAGAACCTGTGACAAATAAAAAACCATTAAACATATCGGAATTTAGTGCCCAAGTCGATAATAACCAATAATAAGGATATTTTACTGTTTTCTTTCCAAAATCAAAAGATGCTATTTTTATTGTGGAGTTGCTATCGCTTTTGTTTGTAAACATATTACAAACTGCATTTCTTGAGATTACTGTTGCAGATGCAGGATTTGTTTTCCTTCTGTGTACTATTTTAAAATATCTTGTTCCATCTGACACTGTCCAAGCTTTTGTTGAAACATATACTGAACCTATCATGCCTTCTGTTAAGTTTCTTTCTATTGAGCCTCGTGTTGTCCAAGTTTCGCCATCATCACTTGAATGAATTTGCCATTCTCCTAAAGGACCATGTTTATTAGAAGAAACTTCTATCGTACAACCTACCTGAACAGTTGTGTCAGAGCCAAAATTTGGTTCATATGTCCAAGCAGCAACTGTTTGATAATAATTGGCGCTTGTAATAGCATCTTCTTCTTGAAGAAATTGATAGACGACAGGGTAGTTCTTAAATTCCATCTCTACTCGTTGTGTGTTTGTTGTGGATGCATTTACTGTAACTATTTTTTCTTTCCAATCTTTATTTATGTTAGAAAATTTACATTCGTAAATGTTGTTATCAAAATTAATTGTAAAAGGGCTTGTTTTGTTTATTCTGTCATAGGCAGTGCCATTACAATCTACATTAATCCCAGAGACTGTAAATTCCGGACCTTCATCTTGATAAACATTAAAGGTTACTGCTGCAGAAAAAACATTAGGCAAGTAAAAACCTAAAATTATAAATAATAACAAAACAGTTAATTTTTTTTTCAAAAGAATCCCCGATTTAAAATTATTTATCTATTATATATATACTAAATTATATTTATAAATATAATTATTTCAAATAAGATTACGAGATTAAAAAGAGAAAAAAGTATAAGATTAGAAAAAGAAAATTGCTACGCCCCAGGTAGGATTTGAACCTACGACCTATCGATTAACAGTCGATTGCTCCAACCACTGAGCTACTGAGGCAATGCTTCAAAAGGAAGGCTTAGAAAAACAAAGATTGTTCTTATAATATATTTTATGACATAAATGTTTATAAAGCATTTCTCTTTAGCATTAGAACTTTAGATATCCTTTTTTAACCATATCAAAATTGTAATATATCTAAGTTAGACTTATTTTAAAAAAAATAAAAAAAGAAACAAAATCATCTATCTTAAATGATTTTGTTTTAAATTGTTTCTTTATCTACAAGGATATATGCTACGATATAGCTTTCCTGAACTCGTAATACATACATAATAAGAATCTGGATAATTTATGTTATCAACAGGAATAGATACATTCTCTAGATTTGCCCTCTCACCTAAAGCTTTCATTGCTTTGCCAGTAGTAACAACTGTTGTTAAAAATAAACCCATTATTAAACCTACAGCTAGACAAATAAGTGCCCAAATAATTAAAGATCTGTTTTCTTTTTTTGCCATTTTATTACCTCCTTTTTTCAAATAATTTTAAATTTTATTATGAATTTATTATTATGTTAATAAAATAAAGAATAACCGATTTATTTATATAGGTTAAGTTTAGATGCTATTTAGCTTAAAAGACTAATTGTTAAAAGATCTCTTAAGCCTGTTAAAAAACCAAGTATTATTATTAAAAGCTTAGTATAGGTTCTTTCTTCTTGCTCTTTTATTAACTTATCAACAAGCCAGAGAAAAAGAAAAGCAAACAAAAGCTTTACTATCGGGAATAAAAAAGGATTTACCTGTATGATTGCCCTAGAAACAGGATGTTGCTCATAAAGTATATCTTTAAAAAAGAAAAAACCACAAAGTGTTGCAGAAAAATCTGTTATTTGACTTAGGATTACTAGCTTGTCTTCTGTTTTTTTTAATCTAAAAAAGAATTGCAAGAGAAGAAAAATAACAATTATTGAGATAACCGCTATTGCTAAAACCAAAATATGCTTAATATGAATGATTTCATAAACAAAAAGAGGTATAGAAAGAAAAAGTCCTAGAGAGATCAAAAGCTTATAGTATTTTTCTCTTAACATTATTACAGAAAACACAAAACAAACAATAAAAATAAAAGAAAGCAAAAGCAACCAGCCAGGTGTGTGAAAGTAAAAGCCAATCTCTAAAGGGGAAGTAGATGGCTTTACTAACCACACACTTGTATAGCTCTGTTCAAGTATTCTTAAAAGCGCACCAAAGAAAACAAAGACAAGCACTCCAAAAATGAAATGCTTGTCAATCTTTACAAATGAAGCATATTTTTTTACAACCTTGTAGAAACTAAAATAACCTAAAAATACAAAGAAAGTAATAATCGTTGTATTTACTAGATTATATCCCCCACCTACAAAATACTTAAAAATATGCTCCATTTAAATTATTTTAGATTTTAATTTATATATAAAATGACATGCCAAAATATTTTGTGAAAATGAAGATGAAGGTACTAAAAGTTGCAAAAAAACAAGCACAAGAAATAATTGCTAAATTAAAAGAAGAACATAATCTTGATAACAACTATAAGATTAAAAGAGATTCTGAAAGTGTATTTATACCTGTCCTTAAGATTACAAGCGACATTAAAAAATACGAAGTTGAAGAAAAACTAGAAAAACAAAAAGACAAAAAAAAAGGCTTTAAAGACATTCTTCTAGAAGATGGAATTTCTAAAGAAATCGTTTCTGAAATTAATAGTGCTTATGATATTGTGGGAGACATAATAATCATTGGCATAGACAAGAAATACAAAAAATATTATACAGAAATTGGCAAGGCTCTTCTTAAATTACATAGTAATGCAAAAACCGTTCTTAACAAGATTGGAGAACATAAAGGCATCTACAGAACACAAGAGATGGAGCTTGTTTTTGGTGAAGACAAAAGAGTTACAATCATCAAAGAAAACAACTGTAGAATAAAGATTGATGTTGAAAAGGTGTTTTGCTCTACTCGTTTATCAGAAGAAAGAAGAAGAATTGTTTCTTTAGTAAAACCTGGAGAAACTGTAGGGGTGTTTTTTGCAGGTGCTGGCCCTTTTGCATTAAGTATTGCAAAAAGTAAAGATGTTAATGAGATTGTAGCAATTGAACTTAATGATATAGCAGTTAAATATTTAGAAGAAAATATCAAACTAAACCATGTGGAAGAAATAATTAAACCAATCTTAGGTGATGTAAAAACAGAAGCACAAAAATACCCAAACTATTTTGATAGGGTTGTTATGCCTCTTCCAAAGTCTTCTGAGCTTTTCTTAGATTCTGCGATTTTTTCTGCAAAGAACAATGGAATAATCCATATTTATAAGTTTGTGCCAAAGGATGACCCCTACACCGATACTGAAAAAGATATTTTAAATATAGCAAAAGCAAATAAAGTAAGGCTAGAAATAATTAACAAAAGAATAATAAGAAGCTACTCTCCTGCAATTGTTCAGATTGTTATGGACTTAAAAGTAAAGAAATAATTATTTTACTTTAGGTCTTATATATTTGGGTAATTTGACTCTTGGAATCTTTTGTGGCTTAATTGATGTTACTCTCCTTAACTTAAACCTCATTGTTTTTCTAAATATTCTTTTAACTCTTTCTTTATTAAAATTTACATACCCTTCTTTATCAAAAAATTTATCTCTTAACCCATTTATTATTTTTAACTTGTTTGTAAGTTGCTCTTTAGAGGTCCTATCATAGTGTTTGATTTTGCCTTTTCTTAGTAACTCTTGTTCTGCCTTGTCTATTGCTACAGCTGTTTTTATAGTGTCTATACTATTATAAAAAACTCTTCGCTTATGTCTTAAAGCAACAGGAATAGCAGATTGCAAAAACAAAGTCATTAATTGCTCAGCCCAATTTTTAGGATATACAAATCCTTCTGTTACTTTGTTATTTTTAACCCCTTGTACAAAATCAATTTTTAATTTTCCAGAAATTTTGTTATTAGCTAATTGGTGTGGATAACTAAAAGATATAATGCCAACAGGTATATATTCTCCCCGAAATTTATAATTAAAAGACACAATATGTCCTGGGCTATTGGCAGGAAGTGTAAAGCCATCAGGAAAAGTCCAGGCAGAGTGCAATTGTAACTTATAATTAGAAGGTAATTTTTGCCTAATTAAATTTTCTTTTATTTCCTCAATTACCTTTTTTCTTTTTCTTATTTCTTCTTCATATGACATTATATCTCACAAGCTTACTTCTTCTTTGTTTCTTTTGGCTTTGTTCTTGGTTTTTTGGTTTTTGTTTTTGTGTTGGTTTTTTGAGGCGTTGGAGTTAATGTTTCTTTTTTTTGTTCAAGTCTTTTAAGTCTTGGACTTACGGCCTTTTGCTCTATTTCTTTTAGCTCTTTTAAATAGCTTTTTTTCATATCTTCATAAGTAAACTTACTTATGTTTCCATTACTTAATTTCTTTTCTAGTTCTAAAAGAGATGATTGTATTTTTTGTTGTTTGTTGTTTCTTCGAATCTCATTATCTAAGACTATTGCTATTATCATTAGAAATAAGCCAACTACAATAACCCAAAAAATACCCATATCATTATTGTTATTCTTATAAACATAAACCTTTTCTTGTGGAGCATTTACATTTGTAGTACTGCTAGTGCTATTTGTTTCTGTTTCTTTTTTTACAGGATCTACAACCTCTATTACTATGTTTCCTTTATTATAATAGTCTAATACCTGGTTTTCAATATCATATAACTCAACAGAAAGGCTAACAATTGACATTGCTGTTTTTATGTTGCTTTGGGCTTTTGTAATGTTTTTGTTTTTGTAGTAATTATATCTTTTATAAAAATATGTTGCATGATCATAATATTGTTTAGACCACACATTATTTTCAGATCTTAAGCCCTCTTCAGAACTTAAGAAAGACATAGAGTTATATTTTGAAATAAATAAATTTTCATCAAAGAACTCTGTGTTTGTTTCTTTTCTAGAATTGATTACAGCCTTAGCAGAAGCAGCATCATAAAGTGCAGTAACATACCACCCCATTTCATAATCTGTTTTTGCTGCTTTTAGTCTTCTTTGAATGTCCTCTTCTAGGGCAATACTTTCATTTAACAACACAATCTCATTTTCTAAATTTACAATGTATTTTTGTGCAATATCCTTAAAGTCTTTACTTTCTACAAACTTCACATCATCTTTATCTGCAGAAACTCCTATATCTAAAAAGTCATTTGCAATTTCTATCCAACCCAAAGCATAACTATAATCCATTATTCTGTCAAGTGGCGTTCCAGATTTCTTGTCTTCTTTAATATCTCTAATTTTGTTTTTACCCCAAACTAATCTTTGCCTTGCACTTATACACCATTCAATTTTATCCAAAGAACAAGACTTTGATCTGTTTTCAGTTAATTCTATTTTTTCTTCTATCTCTTTTATTCTCAGATTATAGATTGTTGAATCTGCTGTTAAAATAGAAGGGTTACTTACTACTTCATCAATTGCAATAAGATAAATCTTTGCAAGGAATGCTTCGTTTGCAGCAGTATATAGATAGTTGCCTTCAGAATATTTGTGAGCATTAGCAATTGATTCTTTTGAATAATCAACTAAAGATAATAGACTTTGAACAGTTGAACTATCTTTTATTTTACTGACATTAATATTTCCTTCTGTTTTTTCTAAAACCATATTTGCATCAATTAGATATTTATTTACTAATAACCTCATAGGTTCTAATGCTTTTGAATATTCTATACTTTTAGGAATATATTCAGGGTCTTTTGATTCTTTTATTAAATTAATATCAATATCTTCTATGTCCATAGAAACATACTTTTGAATATCCTCTATTGTTTCAACTTCCACTATTTTCATACCCCACTTGTCGTAAGCATATTCTGGAAGATCAACAATTTGAGAATTACCAGAGTCAGTAGTTATTGCTTGTTTTCTTGTGCCTAATGGTATCATAAACAACTTAATACCAACATCTGCTGCCTTCTTTGCTTTTGCTCCAATACCACCAACTTCTCCAACATAGCCATCTTCTGTTATGGTTCCAGTTATACTTACTTTTCCTGAAAGATCTTTATCACTAAGCATAGAAATTAATAGCAAAGACATTGCAGCACCTGCTGATGGCCCATCAATACTGCTTGCTACTGCTTGTATTTCAAATAAATAATTATATTTACCTTTTGTGCCTTTTATTACTCTTTCTGCAGCATTAACAGCATTTCTTTCAGATTCTTGAGTTAATGATCCGACTTGAGAATTTACATTTGAATAAATTTTGCCAGTTCCTGGTGTGATTTCAATAACTAAATTAGCATCCATTCCTACATTTGAATTGTTTACTGCAAAAATCTTCATTTCTGCTTTTGGGATATATGCAAAAATATTTGTAGAAATCATTATTATAAATAAAACCACTAATAATACTTTTTTATTCATTTTTTCACATTTTTTATTTTTTTTGTTCAAGATCTGGCTTTGCTTTTTTATTATATAAAATATCAAACTTTTTTGTAGTTTCTAAAACATTTCTTCTGCCTTTTTTATATACCTGTATTAAGCCAAGTTCTTTTAGAGTAGGAAGATGCTCGTTTGAGCGCCTTTTTGTTATTTTATACTGATAGACTGGAGAATTAAGGGCGATTAATGCTAATGTTTTTAGTTCTGGCTTAGTCAATTGCTTACCTGTTGCAAACACACTAAACTTTGAAAATTCTGGTCTAAGTAACATCTCTGCTGAATCCCCATCAATGATTATCTTGATTGCTGATTTTTTTCTTTCATATTCTTCTTTTAAATCTGAAAGAACTATTCTTATGACTTCTTTATCTGTGCCTGGAAAATTCATTTCAATCTTTTTGATATGTATACTTCTTGGACTCATGAATAATATTGCTTCAATAGCACATTTAATATATTCAAGGTCTTGTTTTTCTTTTGTCATATTTTATCATTTTATAAAACTTTAATAAATATCTCTGAGAAGAACTCTTCTTGCCAAGCATCTATCTTATGGTCTTGAACAAGGAACAAAAGAGGTATAAAGTAATTTTCAACAATAAGATAAGGGTCTTTTTCTGCTTTTGTAAAACTAGAGAAAAGAACCATGTTATATTTGTCTGCATTCTCTTTTATTTCTGCTAACAGGCTATCGCTTCTCTCTGAGAAATCAACTGTTCTTTTTGGAAGAATAAACTCTATTGCTTTTTTTTCTTTAAATTTTCTTTCTATGTTTTTCTTAGTAGGGGCATTCATCATTAAGTCTATAACATCAATTAATTCATCTAGACTAACTTGCCCTTCTTTTAATCGCATTGGAGTGTTTAGGTCAACAGAGTTATTTAATATGTAGTTGTTGTCATCGGTTAGTAATTTTAGTTCCTCTTCGTTAGTGTCTGTTGCTGTTAATTTTAGGGAATATGCTTTAAGCTTAAGAAGAATTGCAGCAGCAAGCAAGGCATTTGCAGGAACAATCAAGTTTTCTTCTTTTAGGTTTCTAATCTTTTCTAGATATAAATCTGTTAAATTAATCAAATCAACATTCCAGATGTCAATCTCATTAGACTTGACAAGATCATAAAGAATGATTTTCCAGTTTGGTTGATCAATAATATCAATTAGTTTTTCCATATTTCTCTTACTCTATTATTGTTATTGTTACAGAATCTGTTGCAATCTCATTTCCTGATTTTGCTGTTATTGTTATGTTGTATGATCCAGCAGTTGTAAATGGATGTGTGCCTGAACATGTGTTTAAAATCTGGGTATTTCCTGCACTCCAGTTACAGTCTATAGTGGACGCTTTCTGGTTTACAAAGCCAGCTGTAAATCTTATATCTGTATTTTTTGAATATGTTTGGCCATCAACAGGAGAACCAATTTCTACAGAGAAGCTATTCATAGAATCAACAAATGTTTCTGTGGTTTCTTTTACAGAACCATCATCTTGACTTGCAATTGTTGAGTTAAGATGATTAACATAATATACTCCAAAGATAACCCCACCAACAATAAGCAAAGCCAATATAATTAATACCTCTATAGATACCTGCCCTTTTTTACCAAACATAATTAAGCCTCAAATTTAATTGATTACTATAGAATAATATTAACAATAGTTATTTAAATATATTATATCAAATATAATATAGAAATATAATTTAAAAAGGTGTGATAGATGAAGAGAGTACCGACAGGTGTAACAGGATTTGATGAATTAATTCAAGGGGGAATGCCAGAAGGAGCAACAGTTTTAGTTTCTGGTGGTTGTGGTTCTGGAAAAACTATTTTTGCAACAACATATATTTATGAAGGAGCAAGAAGATTTGGAGAACCAGGGTTGTTTGTCACTGTTGAAGATAATCTTAAAAACATTGTTTGGAACATGGAAAACTTTAACTGGGACATTAAATCTTTAGAACAGAAAAATCTTATGAAGATTTATAGAATGCATATTGACCCAAGAAAAGATGTTGAATCACAAATAGATAAAGAAATGGATATTATTTCTTCTATGGTTAAAGACATAGGAGCAACAAGACTTACTGTTGATTCCACTACTGCTTTTGGTGGGTGGATAACAGATAGTGGTAGGCTTAGAAATCTTCTGTTTAGGTTTGGGGATTATTTAAAAGACTTAAACTGTACAACAATGATGACTACAGAAACAACAGGCGGGGCAAGAGACTTCTCTGCTTATGGTGTTGAAGAATTTGTTGTTGATGGTGTTTTTGCTTTATACTTTATACCACCACACAGAACTATATTTATTAGAAAGCTTAGAGGAACAAAGCACTCTCCATCAGTACATCCTTGTGAAATTACAAGCTCTGGTATAATTGTTAATCCTAGAGATGAAGTCTTGTGGAGTGCTATTAAGCAATATTAGAGAGGAGCTGGTTTCATTCAAGTTCGTGTGCAATATTAATTATTGGGGGGCTGAATTCTTATGAAAATGCCAAATAGGAGGCCCCCAATAAAAGTTAGTGCTCATTTTAATAAGCTGATTGTAAAGAAGCTTGAAAAGAAAAAAGACTTAACAACTCATAAAAAACTACTAAAGATTCATAAAGAAACGGATGCAATTAAAGATTGGCCAATAAATAGAACTTATCTTGAATACACTCTAAATTTAGAACACGGTGTAAAAAAACACAAGCTTGGAAGTAATTTTGTGGATTTTCTTAAGAAAAGACATCTAAAAACAAAAGAATCTATTTCTGTTTTAGAATTAGGATGTGGAGAAGGGCATTTTTTGGCTGGACTTAAAAAAAGACTTAATGAAAATCTAATCCCAAGTAAAGTCGAAGGAATATCTCTTGTTGATAATACCACTATAGAAAATAAAAAACACATTGATAGAATAAAAAGCATTCCAGTAACAGAACATATCGCCACAAAAAAATACGATCTTATTGTAGATTTTTATGGTGCAATATATTTTTCTTTTTCAAATATCGTAAATTTCAAAAAAGAAATTATATTAAAATATGCTTATGCTCTTAAAAAAGGAGGAGTGCTTATTTTTAATGTAGAATATATGAAAGGCACTTCTAAATTACCATCTGTGATTGCTCATCTTAAAAAACAAGGATTTAAAGCAAACTTCTATGAAAGAGATAATCATTCTTCAAATCAAAGTCAGTATAATACTATGATTATAGAAAGAATAAAGTAACTTATTTTTATTGCATACTAAATAGCTTTTCTAGTTCTTCTTGGCTTGTGGTGTCCTTAGAGCCTTTATCTGTCCTTATCTTAACAAGCCTTGGAAAACGAAGTGCCAAGCCCTGATTTGTTTCTGCATCAAAACTTGCAGTGTGTATTGGGCTTTTTGTTATCTCATCATAATTGATTTCTACAACAATTTCTGGAGTTACATAAAAGTCCGGAGATATGTTTGTTACCAAGTTGTTTGGTTTAGTCTCAAGCTTAGTAGATTCTAGTTTTTCTGCCAAGTCAAGAAGTGTTGCATCAGTCAGGCCAGTTCCAATCTTTGCCAACGTAAAATATCTGTCTTCATTTCGGTCATAGAGTGCAACAAGAAGAGCGCCAATGCCTTTGTCTGTTCTTTTTCCTTGACCATAGAAAGCACCAACAATCACAGCATCTATAGTGTCAAGGTTTTCGGAGCCCTTATAAGACTTCTTAAACTTAATCCAGGAATAACCGCGAGAGCCTGCTTTGTAACTAGCCTCTAGGTCTTTTGCAATAATTCCTTCAAAGCCCTGCTCTAAAGCCTCATTAAAAAATTTCTCTATCTCTTCAAGCTTGCTTGTTATTAATATTTTTGTTGGTGTTATAAATGGTGCATGATTAAAATACCTCTCTACAAATTTACGCCTCTCACCAAAAGGAAGATGATAGATATCTTGACCATCAAGATACAGACAATCAAAGACCTTCAAGTGAAGAGGAAGCTCTTTTGATTTTTCGCTTATGTCGTATTTTCTTTTTCTGGTTATTGTTATTTGAAAGGTGTGGTATTTCTTGTTTATTGGGTCATAAGCAATAGACTCACAATCAATTATAAAATCATGCTGTATTTTTTTAACAGCCTCAACAATATCAGGAAACATCTTTGTTATGTCTTCTTCTTGTCTTGAAAAGATCTTTACTTCGTTTCCTTTCTTATGTATCTGCTGTCTAAAACCATCTATCTTTGTGTCAACAGCCACAACTTTTAGTCTTTCATGTATCTCTTTAAGACTTTCTGCTCTTTCACAAAGCTGTGACTTGATTGGAATAAATGCTGTTATCTTTAAGGATTCTATTCCTTCTATTCCTTTTTCTTTAATTATCTTTCCAATCAACCCAAGATCAGAAACAAGCTGGTATTTTTCAGTAATCTCTGCCTTTGCAATCTTTAGTTCTTCTGCTTCTGTTATTGAAAGGCTAGCTAATGCATCAATTATTGTGGAGTCCCCAAAGCCTAGCCTAAAAGAAATTGGAAACCTTACAAGATATTTCGCAGAAGCAGGGTTTGAGTTAAAAAGAACAAACTTAAACAACCGCTGTTTCTTTTCTGTTGAACCAGTTCCTGTTGTTTCTGAGATTTTTTTAAAGGTATCAAAGACATCTCTAAAGACCAGGCGTTTGGAAAAAAGAGTAGATTGTTTTCTTTTAGAGTGGTGCTTTTCAATGACTAGTCCTATGTCCCCTAAATTATAGAATTCTTCCTTTATTTCTTCTTGAGGAACAGAAAGATATTCTGAAACTAAAGAGATCAAGGTTGCTTGGCCAATATTTATTTCTTTTGTTTTGTGTTTTGGGCCAAGAGTTCCTTGACAAAAATAAATCAAATCTTGAATATCTTCTTTTGAGGTTTCAGAAAAAAGTTGTTTTAAAATATCAGTCATCTCTAAACGACTAGTAGTTTTACTTATTTTTTCAAAATATTCAGAGATAACATCAAAATACAATTAAATTTCACTTTTTTATTTTAGTAGCTTCTAGCAATATAGACATAATGTTTTGCTTTGTTGCCACAGATAACACATTGCTCATCAAGATCTGGAACTTCTTTAATATCCATTCTTGTGCCCCTGACTTCTCCACCAGCAGTTGCGGCCTTTAGTTCATCAAAGCATTCTTTGCCATCTGGGTCAATGGAACAGAAAGGGATTCTTACAAGCTTTCCTTTGTTTATTTCAGAGATCAATTCTTCTTTGGTGTTAGCAACTGACAAAGCATCATCAAAGTCATTGTCTGCCTGCTCTCTTAAGTTATCTGTAAATTCCATAGAGATCTTTTTTACATTCTCAAAAAGATCAGTAAACAATATTTTTTCTTTAGTATTTAGATCTCTTCTAAACAAAACAACTTGTGACTCTTCAAGATCTTTTGGGCCAATCTCTATTCTTATTGGAACTCCTTTCATCTCATAGAAAGAAAATCTTTCTTTTGGCTTTTTTTCTTTATTGTCATCAATCTTTACTCTATAGCCTAACTTATCAAGATCGTTTGCAAAATCAACACATAAATGTTCTAGTGCTTCTGTGTCCTCGCCAGAAAAATATAATGGAACTATGATTATTTGTATTGGTGCAAGCTCAAAAGGCAATCTCAAACCATTTTGGTCTCCATGTATTCCAATCAAACTACCATAGATTCTTGTAACTCCTGGGCCATAACATGTGCCATAAGGAATCTTTGTTTCTTCGTCTTTATCTCTAAACTTTACATTAAAGGTCTTTGTAAACTTCTGACCTAGAAGATGTGTTGTTGCTATTTGGCAGGCTTTTCCGTTTGGCATCATTGTGTCTGCTGCAAAGGTGTCTTCAGCTCCTGCAAACTTGTCCCATTGTGGGCGTTTAAAGAAAATAAAAGGTATGCCAAGCTCTAAATGTATTATGTCTTCTGTTATTTGCATATCTTGAAGCACTTGGGCATATGAGTCTTCATAGGTCTCAAAGATATTATGTGTTTCAAACCAATAGAATTCTCTTCCTCTAAAGAAAGGCTTTGTTTGTTTTGTGTCATATCTAAAGACATTTGCACGCTGATATGTTTTTATTGGCAGATCTCTGTAGCTTTCTAGCCAATATGCAAACATGTAATAGAATGCAGTTTCTGAAGTTGGACGCAAAGCATATCTTTGTTCAAGCTTTTCGTTTCCATGTTCTGTTACCCAGAAAACCTCAGGAGTAAAGCCCTCTACATGTTCTGCTTCTTTATAGAAATTCTCTTCTGGGATTAATGTAGGAAGTATTACTTGCTGATGTGCTGTTTCATCAAAAGCATCTTCAAATAATCTAAACATCTTATTAATTGTAAATGTTGACCAAGGTCTATAGACAACTACGCCTTTGATATTATATCTTAGATCTGCAAGTTCTGCTCTTTGATTAATATCAATAAACCATTCATTAAAGTCTTTTATTTTTAATTCTTCACTTGATGCCATAATTATCACATTTAACTATAATATATAATAGGACAATAATTTAAAAATAATAAGGATTTGGCTATTTGCCAAACAAGCTATCCAATAACCTATTAAATTCAGTTATTTGCTTGCTTCTAGAAACATGTGTATCATACAAATAAGAATGCAAGTTTCTAACATTTCTAACAATCTCTAGATATGCCTCTCTTTTTTCTAATGTTGAGGTTCTATTAGAACTACACTTTTCAGTTAAACCATTTAAGGTATTCAATGTCTTTCTAAATGTTTTTGTGTTTTCAGATTTAAATATTTCTTGAATACCAAAATTAAGTCGTGTTGTTATTGCACCCAGATCTATAGCAGGGCTATCTAATCTACTAAGCATTCTTTTAGAAACACCCCATCTTCTTAAATTTGCCTTTACTTTTACTATCTCTCTATTAAGGTAATCGTTTGGATATCTTGGGTCAACATGTTTTAATTTTGTGGCAAGACTTTTACTTAGTTCTTTTATTGTTCTATCTACAGTGGCTTTTGCTGTTTTTGTTTTTTCTAAATTTTTCAAAAAAACATCAGGTATTTTTGCTTTTTTTGGTTTAAGAGTAGTTCTGTTCCAGATTTCCATTTGAGAAGTAGGCTTTGGGTTTTTTCTTTTTCTAACTAAACTCCAAATCTCCAATTGTTGTGGGCGTTTTGAAGTTCTAATCTTTGCTATAGTTTTCACCGTTTTATTAAAAAGTGAGGCTGCCCCGATTTGAACGGGGGTCAAAAGCTCCCAAAGCTCTTATGATGACCAAGCTACACTACAGCCCCATAATATATAATATAGTATAGATAATATTTATAAACTAATTTACTTGGTTATTCCAAGCACTCCAATGCCTTTGAAAGTTTTCTAGATAGTCTTCTGCTAGTTTTTGATGTTTTATTATAACTAGAGTCTCATCGTTGTTGTTTGTGCCATTATTTGAGAAATTCATTGAGCCTGTTGTAACTACCGTGTTGTCAAACACACAATATTTGTTATGCATAAGATAAGGATCATTATCCTCAATTGCAGAAACCCCCATGGCTTTAAACTTTTCAAACTCTGAGTATTGGCTTTTCTGCTGTGTCTCAAGAATTATCTTGACATCTACTCCTCTTTCTTTGGCCTTTACCATCTCGTCTCCAAAATCATCAAGAGTAAAGCTATACATCATACAAGCAATAGATTGTTTAGCAGAAGCGATGTTAGAGATTATCTGAAACTTACAATTGTTGTTTGGGCAAAAGAAAATTGAAAAGTTTTCATCAAATGTCTTGCCTAGAATATTTGAAGATTTGGAGAAATTACCAAGATAAAAAGAATCAATCTTTTCTTTTAGGACTTTTGAAAGCCTTGAACTTTTAAAAACCAAAATATTATTATAGCTTTTAGAAAAGCTGTTTTCTGTAAAGTTTGCTGAAGCTATCATTGATATGTTATCATCAAACACACAAAACTTATTGTGCATGTAGCTGTTTTCTGTTGGCGAAATCAAAACATTTATGCCAGAGACTTTAAGATCACTGACAAGAGTGCTTTTGGTTTGGCTTCTGCCTTTGTCTGTTACTATTCTTATTTTTGTGCCTTCCTGGTTTTCTGAAATTAAGGCATCTGCTACTTCGCGTGAAGTAATGTCGTAAATTGCACAATCAATGGTTTTGTTGGAATCGAGAATCAAAGAAACTATCTCTTCTTTACAAGCATCTTCTGGGCAAAAATATAATAGGGTGTCTGGGAAATCGCCAACCTGTCCAAGAATTAATGAGTTTTGGCTTTCATTTGTTTGGCCATTATCTACTGGCCTATTTTCAAAATAAAGCAAAACAAGAAAAACAAAAATCAAAAGAATAATCAAAAGGAAAAAAAAGAAAAGATTGGAATTTTTCTTTCTCATGCTTTTTCAGTATTGTCCTCAAGCACAGCTTTGATTCTTCTAACACCAGCAGCTATGCCTTCTTCTTTAATGATCTTAAATCTTCCAAGCTCTTTTGTGTTATTTACATGTGGCCCCATACAGATTTCTTTTGAGTAGTCCTCAACAGAATATACAAACACAACTTCAGGATATCTTGCCCCAAACTCTGCCTGTGCTCCACTTTCTATTGCTTTAGCTAATGGCATAGATTCTTTTACAACATCAAGCTCTCTAGCTATTACTTTGTTAACCTCATCTTCTACTGCTTGTATTTCTTCAGGCGTTAACTTCCTATCAAAATTAAAATCAAATCTTAATCTTTCTGAAGTTATGTTACTGCCTTTCTGTCTAATTTCTTTATTTATAATATTTCTTAAAGATTGATTTAGTATGTGTGTTGCTGTGTGATATCTGGTGGTTATATTTGTTTGTTCAGCAAGCCCACCCTTAAATTTCTGTTCTGCACCAGCTCTTGAGATTTCTTTGTGCTTTTTTTCTTCTTCAATAAACCCAGAAACATCTATAGAAATGTTTTTCTCCTTAGCAAGTTCTTCAACCACCTCTATTGGAAAGCCAAAAGACTGGTAAAGAAGAAATGCGTCTTTTCCAGACAGTTTTTCTTGAGTTTCTATCATTCTGTTAAATTCCTTCAAGCCATTTTCTAGAGTTAAATTAAATTTGTTTTCTTCTTTTTCAAGCTCATCTAAAACAAATTGATATTTTAATTTTAAATGAGGATATTCTTGATCATATAGATCCATTATCTTTTTTGAAACTTTTGAACAGAAATTATTTTCTATGCCTATTAATCTACCATACCTTATTGCCCTTCTTATAAACCTTCTAAGAATATATCCTTGATCAGTATTACTAGGAATTGCACCTCTAGAATCTGCAAGAATAAAAGTTGCAGCTCTCAAATGGTCAGTTATTATCTTTATTGCCTTTGTGTTTTCTTTGTCTTTTGCAAGACTTAAAACATAATCAAAAATTTCCTTTATCTTTCCAACCTTAAAAGCGTCATCCAGACCATTAAGAATCATAGCCACTCTTTCTGTTCCAAGACCAGTATCAATATTTTTTTGTTCTAGTTCCTCAAATTTGCCATCTTTTGTTTTATTATATTCTAAAAAAACATTGTTCCATATCTCTACCCAATTTTCATCATCAGGATCAAAAATTAAAGGTGCAGGTCTAGAATTATCTTTCCAATAAAACATTTCTGTGTCTGGTCCACAAGGTCCTGAGTCTCCTGCTGGCCCCCACCAGTTATCAGCAATAGCGACTATTCTTTCCTTTGGCACACCTTGTTCTAGCCAATGGAATATTGTTTCTTTGTCTATTGGCACATCATCATTTCCAGAAAAGACGGTTATTGCTAATCTGTTCTTGTCAAGACCTAACCATTCTTTACTTGTTAAAAACTCATAAGAATAAGCAATTGATTCTTTTTTGAAATAATCGCCAAGAGACCAATTTCCAAGCATCTCAAACATTGAAAAATGAGTTGCATCTCCAATTTCATCAATATCTGTTGTTCTAATGCATAATTGATAGTTAACTAGTCTTTTACCTAAAGGATGTGGCTGACCAAGAAGAAAAGGAACCAAGGGATGCATGCCTGCTGTTGTAAAAAGAACAGTATTATCATTTTCAGGTATCAAAGATGCCTGTTCTATTACTTTATGGTCTTTACTTTTAAAAAAGTCTAAAAATTTTTGTTTAAGCTCAATTGTTGTTATCATGTTTTTTTCACTTAAATATCATATATAATATAGAAAGAGATTTATTTTAAAATTGATTGCTTAAAGCGTTAATTAAAAGTGGCTACAATTTCTTATTTTGTGGTCACCTTTAATTTTTTCTTTAGTGTTTTATATTCTTCTACTAAAATCTCTATTGTTGGTCTAATATTTTGATTGTTCTGGTATTCTCTAAGACAAAAATAATATTTATGTCTATTTTCAAAAGTAATATCTACAGGAGGCAATTTGTTTTTTAGAAGAATATTATTTAAAAGAATTCTTCCAACCCTTCCATTTCCATCTTGGAAAGGGTGAATATTTTCAAATAGATTATGAACAACAGCTGCAAGAAGTATAGGCGGGTATTTATCTTTGTATTTATTATACCATGCCACTAATTCTTCAAGTAACTCAATTATTTTCTCAGATGGTGCCCCTCTATGAACAATGGTTCCTAAACCATTTGAAATTACAACCTCTGTTCCTTTTGGTCTTATTTGCCCAGCAAATGGTTTTGAGTTTTTAAAAACAAGTCTATGTATTTCTTTAATAAGTTCTATAGAAATATGTTCTTTTGTATTTCTTATAAAATCAATTGCAACTTTAACACCTTGGGCTTCTGAAATATCTTCTTTGCTTTTCTCTTTTGGCCAAATCTTATCTTCAATTATTTCTTTAACTTCTTTTTTATCAAGTTCTGAACCTTCGATAGCATTAGTGTTATATGTGAAATTTTCAGTAAACTGTATCCATTGTTCTTTTGAAAGATGGAAAACCTTTATTTCTTTTTGTAGCTCTTTTACTCTTTCTATTTCTTCTTTTGAAAGTATATTCTTTAGAGGGTCTTTTATTTTTCTTATGTTTGCTATCTTATACTCTATTCTTTCTTTTGCTGGTTTTTTAAGAGAATGAATTTTGGTTTTGCTTAGATCATTACCAAGATACTCTCTAATTTTTTTAACCTTTTTTCCTTCTCTGTAAGAATGCACAAGATAATATTTTTTACCAGAATCTGTTTTTCTTTCTTCTACAAACATAAATATCTTTAGGTGGCTACAATTTATAAATAGATTAGATCATTTGGCTACATTTTAAAGATTTACTTTATCAACATCTATTAGTTCTTCTTTTCCTGTTTTTAGGTTTCTGATCTTTATCTTGTTTTGTTTTATCTCATCTTCGCCTAAAAAGCCAACATAAGGTATGCCTAGCTTGTCTGCATACTCTATATTTTTAGATACAGACCTATCTAAAAGATCAACTTGTGCCTTTAGGCCTCTTTTCCTTAGTTCTTGAGTTATTTTTATTGCTTGTTTTCTTATTTGAGAACTATCTCTACCGGTAAGATTTAGCTTATTTCTCATCTCTTTAAACTCTTGAGGTTCTGTCCCTATATTAATTGCTTTTGCCACATAATTTATTGGAATAACAAATAAATCTGTTACTGTTTGCCTTTCAGTTCCATCTCTTTTGAGAATAATGTCCATAATCGGTTCTATTCCAAAAGAAAGGCCTGTTGCAGGATAGTTCATTTTCTCATTACCTATGTACTTTCCAATCATTTTGTCCCATCTTCCACCACCAGCAATAGAGCTACTCATTATTGTTTGATCTTTTAAAAATACTTCAAAGATAGGACCAGTATAGTAGCCAAGTCCCCTTGCAAGTGATGGCGAAAACTCAACATCTACAGAAAAGTCTTTAAGATAACCTAAAAGTTCTTCAATCTCTTTTAGGCCCTCTGTTTCTCCCAAGATATTTTTTAAAGATTTTAGTTTTTCTGTGTTTGTTCCTTTCTCTATCTCTGTTAAGAGATTCATGAGCTTTTCAATTTTGTCTTTAGGTATTTGCTTTTCAAGAAGCTCAGCTTTGACTCCATTGATGCCAATCTTTTTTAGCTTATCTATAGAGATAATTACTTGCGTTGCTTGATTTTCTTCAATTCCAGAATATTTTATGATTTCTGTTAATAATTTTCTGTCATTTACCTCAATTATCACATCAAGCTTTAGTTTATTAAAAACATCTTTAACAACTGCTAAGGCCTCAGCATCTGCAAGAACACTCTTAACACCAACAACATCAATATCACACTGATAGAATTCCCTGTATCTCCCAGCCTTTATTGGGCCGTCTCTAAAGACAGTTCCTATTTGGTATCTTTTAAATGGTAGTTTTAATTGTGGGTTTTGTCCAACAAATCGTGCAAGAGCAAAAGTAAACTCGTATCTTAATCCCAGGTCTCTATTGCCTTGATCTTTAAACCTGTATATTTCTGAAATTGCATCAGAGTTTTCTCCAGCCCCAAACTTTGCCTCAAGTATCTCTAGCTTTTCAAAGGTTGGTGTCTCCAATGGAGAAAAGCCATATATTTCAAATATTTCTTTAATCTGATTAATAACCTTATCTCTAATTATCTTTTCTGATGGAGGAAAATCTCTAGTTCCTCTTGCAGTTTCAAGTATTAATTTTGCCATATATTTTCACATTTCATTAATAATTTAAATATAGAAACAATTTAAAAAGGTCTATGCCGGGATTTGAACTCGGGCCCAAGGCTTCACAGGCCTTGATGCTAACCACTACACTACATAGACCATTAATTTCATATTTTAGATATCACGATCTTGTCTGGAGTTATACTTACATTTACATAGTCATACAAACCAATAGATCTTCTAATACTTGATGGTATAAGGACTCTATTCTTCTTATCAGTAGAAATTGATTTAATGATGATGGGAACAAGAGTTTATTTTCTCTAGGATGACTAGAGCAGAATTTAGATCATAGCTTACGCTATACTTGCTTGCTGTTGCAAACTTTGGAAGAAACACTCTCCCACAATCATCTATCTTACAAATCTTGTTCATATTTCATCATTTTTAATATCTATAAATATATTAATGTTAAGAACATTTAAAAAGTGTTTCTGGGAAAAACCAACAGAACAATAATAAACAGAATTAATTTAAAAATAAAAAAATAGAGAAAAGAATTTAAAAATAAAAAAAGAAAAAGAAACCCAAGAAAAATCAATAGATTTTTCTTTGATAGTTGTTAAACTTATAACATTTTCTTGAATTCCTTACTTACTTTGAATCCAACGCTTTTACTTGCTTTTATCTGGATTGTCTTTCCTGTTTGTGGGTTTATTCCTTTTCTTGCTGCTCTATTCTTTACTGCAAATGTACCAAAACCAACAAGTTGTAATTTCTTGTGTTTCTTAACAACTGCCTTTATTGCATCAAGTGTAAGGTTTAATGTCTCCTCAATCTTTGACTTTGAAAGGTCTGATTTCTTTCCGATTTCTTCTATTAAAGTTTGTTTGTTCATTTTTTACCCCCTTTTATATAATAAAAGATATATTATTTTGATACTAACTATTTTTAAATATATCTGCATTTTTTGCTTTAAAATCGCTTATTTTCGACCTTTTTCAGGAGTTTTTTCTTTTTTTTCTCCATCTTTTTCTATATATTTTTTCTTTGCTCCTGCCCATAGCTTCAAAGAATAATATAGAAATATAGCAGTAAAAACAAAAATTACAAGAAATATAATAAAAGACATATTCTTTTGATATGCTCCACAAATGCCTTTACAAGCAATTTGATTCCATATTACAAAGAATAACAATCCAAGTATCAACAATACAAAACTTGTTCTTTTCCAGTGCATATTTTTCACAAATTAATAAAATGGATCTATTGGGATTTGAACCCAAGTCGCAAGCTCCGCAAGCTTACATGCTATCCAGGCTACACCATAGATCCCTATAAATAATATGAATCTAAATGGTTTAAAAAGAATATTATCTCCCAAACCTTGCAGTACCCCAGATAAGTACAGATGTAAATCCATAAATCAAAAAGAAATATAATAAAAACGCACCTGTTGCAATATAAAAATATTTAAATATAAAATATAACATAACACCTAACACTATAAATGTTAAAATATTATTACCAAATGCTGGTGCGATCATACCATAAACAACAAAAGCAATAATAATCATAATAACATACTTAAGTATTGGAACTGCAGAAACAGCAAGTGGAACTGTAAAAACCACTAATAAAATTACAATTAATATCTTCCAAATTAAGGAGGCATTTTTTAAAAACGGAATAAAGTTAAAAAATCCTTTAGTATTCATTATCTTCTCCTCATTCTACTCATTGCTTGACGTCTAGCAGCAAACAATTTTTCCATATCTACATCTGGTTGTTCTTCTATTTGATAACCTGGTCTCCCAACTATATCTTCAGGACTTGTGCCACCTCCGTGACCCTCTTGCATAGTTACAAAGAAGGTATCTACAAGAACAGAACCAATACCTATTGTAATTAATATATATATGACATATATAGATCCAAATACTGGCCAGTAGAAAAATACTAAAACAATACAAACAATTACAATTGCTGTAATTGCTAGCCAATTTTTGGTTATTCTTTCTCTTACAAATATAATTATAAATATAATAAAAGCTAATTTTAATAAAAATGACATGTCGCTAAAAAAACCTAATATTGTAAAATCCATTTTTATTCTGCCTTATTTTATTATATCTGTTGTGGGGTTATCACTATTACCTAACACACCTGAATTTTCAATTATTTGATCTATTTGTTCTTGTGTAAAACCCACATTTTCATCAATCCATTTTATAGTTGTAACTGTAAGTCCACTTCTAATACATGCATCATTATTTATATAATTTAAAAGACTATTTAAACTTACTGTCCCTGTGGTTAATTCCTCAACCCTTGTCATGCTCTTTATATTGCCAGTTGTAGTTGGAGAACCATCAATTAAGTTTGCTAAAGAATATATCTTTGATCCTGGATTATTACCACAGCAATTTGAACCGTTATCACTCAATACAAGATATATATTTGAAATATTTTTTGCATAATAATTCATTGGCCAATACATCATTGTTTTTATTAATTTAATATTGTTATTATTTTTACCATAAACTGATTCAAATTTCTTACCATCAATCATTGATTTTAAATAACTACCTGCACCACTATAATATTGTCCATCTGCTAAAGTTTTGTTCTCATTGATATAATCTTGCCATACTAAAAAATTTGCAAATGTTATTGGAATATTATCTAACTCACCTTTCAGTAATTTATAACTAAATCCAGAAACATTACTATTAACTACTTTTGCATAAAGTGGTATTGGGTAACTTGGAGAGTAAGTCATATCAATATTAAAAGATTGATCATCAGAATCTATATTTGTAAGAGTAAGATCTAACAACTTACCTTCAGATCTTAATGTGTTTTTGAAATTGTCTGCATCGTTTTGTAAAGTAATTATTGCTCTACTTTTATTTCCATCAGTTGTTGGATATATAAAATATTCTTTTTGATCGCCTATCTGTACAGGCAAAGCAGTAGGTGAATCCCGTATTAAAGAAGAACCATAACCATCTCTAGCTGATCTTTTGTTTTGCTCATTACTACCAACAATTCCTAAATCTCCATCTATAGGAATATAATATAATAGATTTCTCATAGTATAAGGCATTTCTCTTACTAATTCTAATTTTATATGTAGTGGTGTTGGTGCGCTTATAGAAAAATCCTCATTTATTGTTATTCTATATTTTCCTGGCTTTAGAGTTTTTACCTCATTACCTGAGCTATCTATTTCTATTTTTGATACTTTAAATTTCCCTTCATTAATGTTTGCATCAGATAACAAACCATATTTATCCCAATCATCCACAAGAGCAGGCATTGGCTCTCTATAATTTACGACATCAGATAACAAGTCTTTTGTTACCCCATCGCTCATCAGATAAATATATTTGTCGTTTATATTTGTTCCTGGTGTATTAATTAAATTAAATACGCTAAACAACATCTGTAAAGAATCACAATGCGTTTTAGTTTCATTATATACTTCTAAAACATTATCTATACATTCATCTTTCCAATCTATTGAACCTGTCCAATCATATTTTATTTTTGGTTTTGCATTTTCTCCGTTCTTACAATCATTAATGCCTTCGGTATCACAATTTCCTAATATATAGAAATCATCTGAACCGCCAATATTTATACCACCAACACCTAAACAAATATTCCCATATAGCCCATTTTCTCTTAGTAATTCTTGAAGATTTTGTAACCAAACAGATATTTTGAAATTTGTGTTTTTGATTGTATTAAAGCTATTATTTATGCCAACTATCTTATAATCATATTTTATAGTCTTATTAATTTCTCTTTCTATTACTCTTATATATTCATTTGAATTATTGCCACCTTTTAATGAATTATAAGTACCAATTACATTTAATGTTATCTTTTCAGTGTTATCTACACTTTGTGAATCTATAGTTTTTGGCAACTGTGGAGATAAAACATTTATTGATGATAGATTAGCATCTGGTTGCATCAATTTAATGCTAGTCAAATTAAAATCATAAGTTCTTGTTTTATTTGTTGCAGAAACAATCATCTCAGATGTACAATTACTGCTTGTACAGTCCATTGTTTTTATTGTTGGCTGATTAATAACAAATGCATCATTACTATCATAAAGGCTTATTTTGGTTTCTATAGTTTCTGTAAAAGTTATTCCATTTAGTGTATAGTTTATATTAATGATTAATGGCTTGTTTCTTAAATTTGGATTTATTATCTTACTATTATCTAAATTAATTGTTATAGGTAATTGTTTAGAAGTATTTGGAGCAATATTCAAATTATTAGAGGTTATTGTAATATAACCATTTAAGGATTCATCAATAATCGGAGTAACATTTGCAAACAAAGATTTATTAGAACCATTAACTATATTTAGATTAAAGCTCACACTTTCATTTCTATTCTTTATCAGTTCAATAATTAAATCTTCTGTATCTTCTGTTGATACTTTTATTCCTGGTTTTGGTAAGCCTACATACGAGGTATTTAGGTTTAGATTAAAAAATAAGTTTGTTTTAAATGGGGCATTAAGGTCTAATCTTATTGGCTGATTATTATAATTTCCTGCATTAATTATATTATGATAACCGCCAGTAACTGAGGTAATATCATTATCTTGTGTGGTATCTTCAATTAAAGGAACTGATGGACCTTTTGGATCTTGTGGTGGCGTAGAACCATTTCCGTTTGGTAAATCCAATATTGAAATTCTTGTTTTTATTTCTTTATTTAAGTCTGACAAATATAATGGGATGTTATTCTCTGTATATATATAGTTGTTAATATCCTGATAATCTAAATATTGAGTAGGGTTAGGATAAGGATCTGCAGCAATCAGCCATCCATATACTTGATTTGTTCCTTTTATATAATATTTCTTTAGATCCTTTGTAAACTTCAATTCACCATTGTTTGTATATCTTCCAATATTATAAACTATAATGTTTCTTGAAGAGATTTCTGTTCCGTTTTCTAAGAACAATCTATAGTTTGATTTTACTTGCTTAGATATTGTAACAGTGTTATTTGAAAGGCCATAATTTGCAGGGAACAAGAAACTAAAATAAATGTTGTGTCCTAATTTTGTAAGTGGCAAAGATAAATTTTTATTTTCTAGCATTCCATTTGAATTTGTTGTTCCAAACACTATTGTTTGTGGAGAATCAACAACAGCAGATATTTTAACTCCAGATATTGGACTACCAGATATATTTCTCACTCTAAAACTAATATTGTTATCTCCTGCATATATATCATTATTTTCTGTTGTATCTCCAGTAATAATATCTATTATTACACTTGCATCTGTTGGATAATATGCTAAGACAGGAACAGAATATGGATTTAAGCCAGAGATATTTAGTATGTCTGTAGTAATATTAGAATCTGTATTTAAATCATAACTTGTACTATCATTATTTGGCTGATATAATGTGGCACTAGCCATACCAACATTGTGTATAAGATTGTTATTTTGATTATTTTGGTTGTTATTATATTGATTAAATCCACTAGGCGTATTATTAATAAAGAAATCTGTTGCAGAAAAGACAGAGTTATGATCTATTTGGGTTGCAAGATTTGCATTTATATTATATATTGTATAATTTATTGCATTAATACCTGTTGCATTAATGTCTGTTTGAGTATTATTAGATTGATTTCTTTTCTTAAATTTATATGCTTTGTATATTAGGTGATTATATGTATTTACTGAGTTTGCAACAACCGGCCCATTTATTGTGTTATTTTTCAAATATAATAATTTCTGAGAATAATAATAGTTCTTACCAATCTCTAATATATATTTACTACCAAGTGGAGTTAGTTTCTGACCAACTGTGTTTGTTGCTAAATTATAATCATAAATATCATATAAGAACATATAATCGGAATTATTAAATGTTAATGCGCGACTGTGATAAGGACTATAGAAATACCCGTCAGGAACCATATCGCATTCTTGCCAAGAAGCACTCAATTTTGGGCTCAACTTATATTCATTATCTTTTGTTTCTGTTAGCCCCTTATAATAAATTACATAATCAGAAAGATTTGTTATGCCGTTTTGGAATTTCACATCAACAAAGAATTCTATTTGTTCTGCAAGAGTGTGTGAAAAGTCAATTTTTACCCATTTAAAGCCAGATGTTGATGCTGAACAATTTGTTTGAGAATGATCAACATCATAGTTTGCTAAGAAATGAGATTGATTCCAATCTGTCGTTTCTCCAGAGAAGTTACAGCCATATTCGTTTTCGCTATTAAATGCAATTACTTTTTCTAATCTTAAATAATCTGATGGTAAAGCAACTCTTTTCCCTGCCCTGATATAAGCATATGCACGATCTCTGTTCTCTTTTTTATTAGTTGTTAATTTAAACTTTAATTTAAAGGTCTTTGAATAATCTGTTGCTAGATTGATTATATTTTTATCAATATTTCCACTTTCATCATATATGCCTAATAATTCAATATTAGAAAACGCTTCTGTTCTTGTATTTGAAAGAGCGACGGTGCGATAGATTTTTTGTCCAGGAATTAGTGTGATTAGGCTTGTTTGATATGTGGATTTGCCATCAGCAGTAATTATTGCATATATGTTTTGAGAAAATTCATTAAATATATATTCTTTGTTAGAATCTTGAGAGGTTCTTGCTACAACATAATTTGTTATTTCGTCTCCATTAGATTTAAAGAAATAAATATTATAATCAATTGTTGGTGTTACTTTGAGATTTAATATTGTTGCTTGATCTTCTAATTCCACATCTAGTTCAATAAAATCATTAGCATCTAATCTCTCAGTTTGTGAAATGCCCTGTTCTGGACTTTTAATAGCATAAGCATAATATTCTCTATTTGATCTAATTTGCGAGAAATTACAATCTCCAGAAATATTTGTTATTTGTGGTCCTGCAATAGGTATGTCATCGTCTCCATCTCTGAAAATATATACACTTGCTCCAACTACATTGTATGTGCTTCTAGAAACATTAACTCCAATTTTACCAGTATTAAGTTCAGATGAATATTCTAATGGCACAGTAATTGTTGCATTATTATCAAAACTATTCAAATTTATAATGTCAGGGGCAAAATAACCATAATCTTCTGTATTTGTTACAGAAATTCTATATGTTACTGAACTAGCAACAGGCAAAGAAAATGTTGCTTTATTAGTATCTTCTCTTGTGCCTACAGCCTTAACTAAATTAGTATCTGTTCTTTTTGTATATATTGTGATATCTCCCCTTATTTCTCTTTCAGTATTGCCATTAGCATCTACTAAAACTACATTTAATATTTTTCCACCAGTTGTTAATAAAACATTTCCTGTTGTATTATTATTTATTGATACTTGGTATGGTCCAAATCTATCTAATGTAGAAACATAACCTTCTTTACTTGCAGAAACTGTATATGCTCCTGGAGTTAGGTTTGTAAACACATAAGTTCCATAAATGGTTGTTGTTCCTGAAGAAACAAATATATTTGATTCGTTTATTTGCGTTGTTGGATCATCAGGCCTATATAATTGTAAATACACATCTGAAATTGCAGCATGTGTGTTTTGGTCCTTTACTGTTATTTCTAAGGTTCCATAGTTTTGTGCTATTGGTGTTAGCATAATTACATTACTTTCAGGAACCAATCTGTTTTGAATAGAATTGTAAAATTCAGAATAAACGTCAACTCTTAAATCTCCACAACCAGCTGGAACACTAACAGATAATTGTCCTGTGCTTGTGCTTTTTGAACTAGGATCTGGGGTAGCACCTGAATTTGCACAGCGTAAATTTACTCTTATTGGTTTTGTTGCTAAAAGTATATCATTTTCTTTAAAAACTAAATTTCTGGTTGTTGGGTTCATTAGATGTAATTTTAAATTTGTGTCTATTTCTAATTTCACTAAAACTGAATTATTTCTACCTTTAAGTTTTAGTTCTTTTGTTTGAGTATTATAAGATTCTTTTTCTACAATTAATTTAACATTTTTTTTCTTCCCAAAATCCTCAAAGATTGCTTCTCCAAAGACTCCTGTTTGAGATGTTTTATTTATATCTCCAATTGATAATATTGCTGTTGCTCCAGAAATTGGCATGTCTAAAATATCAGTCACAGTAACTTCCAATACAGGTGATCCCATAAGACCACTAAAAATTCCAGAAAAGAATATTAACCAAATTAAAGCAATAATAAATATTATAAATAAAATAAAGCTAGGAAATACTTTGTCTATTTTATCTACTAGTTTTCCTATTGGTATAACTTTATTTATGCCATCGATCATAGAATAATAAAGATTTTCAAAAAAGAAATATATCTTCTTAAAGAAAGTAATTATTGGTAAAAAGATATTTTTCTTATCTTTTTTTGGAGCTACAAGTGATGGTTTTTCTTTAGTGTCTTCTTTTAAAGATTTAGAAATTTCTTTAAGAATCTTTTCTTTTTCTTCTGGTGTTGTTATTAGTTTTTCTTCTTTTTGTTTATTATCATATAATTTATTAACTACTCTTTTGGCTACATCCTTATCATAACCATCAAAGATAATTAATTTCTCTAATTCCTCTTTTGAGAAGCGATTTTCTCTGCCTTTTAGCATATTGTAGATTTTCTCTACTTCTTCATCTTTTTCATTCATAATCTATCATTTAATATTAAATAATGGTGTAAAGTATATTTCTTTTATTGCTGAATCGTTTTGTAATTTAAATTTTAAAAGATATCTTTGTGCTTGGCAAAACAGCCTTACATCATCAATATCATATCCTTTTTCTTCAGGGATATTAGTTAAATCAAAGTTTTCAGGGTTATAATGTAAATTGTCTTTTGCTATCTTATATTCTTTTATATTTGTTCCTGCAAATTGTTTTGAATCTGGCATTATATTTTCTCCAGTCTTTAGACTATAAACCACATAATTTTCATCACTTGGATATCCTGGTGGTTTAAACAAGCTTCCATCCGGATTAACATAATAAATATTTAAATCTGTAATCACCTCAGCATTATCAGTATAAATTGTATATTCTGTGTCTGTTCTTAATGCGAAGTTGTTAAGTTCTAGGCTATCACATACAGGGCAAGTTGTTTCTGATGTATAAATGTTACCAATTAAGCAATTATCATTATCAAAGTCATTTTGTATAATTCCTAGATTTGCAAGTTGCAATACCAAATCATCTGCTTTATAAGATATATTTGAATTACCAGAAGATGCTGCATGACAACCATTAATATTTATTGTGGTATAGCTTGAATAAACAGCATTCTTTATTATTTCTAATTTTTTAGGCAAATAACTACCTGATGCAAGATATTTTATTTCTATATCTCCTATTTTTGGATCTGTTGTGTTAGCACAATCATCTAGACTACAACCACAATTAACACTTGATAAGTTATTCACATTTTTTTCGTTTATTTCTGTTCTTATAGAAAAGTCAGGTATGGCATTATATAAATAATCAATATTAACAGAACCAACATCTCCTGCCTTTGGGTTATTTCTCTTTCGCCTATTAAATCCCATTCTTCCGCCAGTTGCCTGATATTTAAATGTCCCTTTATTTATAAATCTAGAAATATTTAAATCATAGACACTACCACCACTATAACCAAACCACAAAGTAAAGGGGGTTTTGTGAGCCCCTCCATTTCCACCATTTAAATCTATAAACAAATCACCATTATTTTCTATAGTATTTACTTTTAACCAAACATTTGTTCCATTTAAGTTGTTGTCGTGATTTGGGTTGTGAATGGTTCTTTCAGGTAATGAATCTCCTAATATTTTCAATTGCAATTTTGATTCTTCTTTTACTAATAAATTATTTATTTTTAATTTTAGGGTGTTTCCTCCTTTTGCTCTTTTATCGTTATCTGTTAAAAGCAATTCTACATTTCCATCAATCTCTACTTTACCAACATTTAAATCAACAGTTGTAATACCTAATCCATCTTCATTAGCAACAGTAAAATTAACATCTTTTTTTATTCTTAAGATGTCTACCCCATTAATATATTGTGTTTTTTTATTTCCTGAGATAATAAAATTTACTGGGGAATAAATTTCTAATACATAAATTTTATTTTTACAATAGGTATGATTTTGGTTGATTTTTACAATGTTTAAATTTGTATTTTCCAATTGAGTACGGTTTAATCTAATTATATATTCATTAGGATTAGGTGATTCAAAATCTGGTAGTAAATAATTATTAATTAGTTCTACACAGCTCACTGCAAAAACCAGATTTATTGATAATTGTATAAATATTAAAATCATTAAAACTTTTGATATAGTTTTTATTTTTGACATTTTTTATCTTTCTATTATTTATGTATTTTAAAAGGGTATTCTAAATTAATATCAGAATACCCCATATCTAGATTTCTATCTAACTTAAATCTAAACAAATATGAATCTAAAAGATTTGTATCTATTGAATTGCTGTTTTGTAAAAATAATTTAAAGAAAGTATTTTCTGTTTGTGATATTTTAGAAATCTTTTGATTTAAATTTTTTGTATTATATAGTCCTGCATTGCCTTTTGTACTTATTGAAACATCTAGTGGATTATAAGTAATTGCAGAATTAATTGTTCCAAAAATTATTGGTGTTGATGTAATATTTGAATCGCTAGTAAATAAATAATGTGCTATGTGATCAGAAATATTAGAACCACGACATGTTTGGGTTCCTGAAATTATTGCTGATTCGTTAATTCCTAATTGTCCATCGGTTATTGGAGTGTAATTATTAGAATCTCTAATATAAATAAATCTACAAACTCCACTATAATTAGTATTTGGCAAAACATCTATTGTTTCACAAGTTGATAACTTGACAATTCCATAATTTTGATGTTGTTCAGAAAAATCTCGCAAATATATTTTAGGAAGGTTTCCTGAAAAATTATTAAATGTAATATCGCAAATAGGTTCGTTCAAAATCACATCTTCTAAACTATTATTTTCTTTTGCAATACATCTTAAAGACATGTTTCCATCATTGTTGACATCTCCGAAAATGATTTCTTTTTTATTTACTTCTAATGATATACTTGGGTCTTTTTTTCCACCAGTACTACAAAGATTTGCATCATCAGTTTTAGTGGCTGCGTAGATTTCTGTATAAGTGTCTACAATAAATTCCCCATTATTATCTATTTTTGCTTCTGAAAAATCAACAACAGGCAAATCTAATTCTGCAGAGAAATTTGGATTATCGCTATCAACATCAATACAACGATTAATATCTAAATTTGAACGAAATTGAAATTGAGAACCAGATGGTATAATAATATTTCCTTTTATTTTTGAATAAGAGTTCTTTGGCCAAATTATATTTAAAGATTTATTATTTGAAATAATAATAGAATTAAAATTTGTAATATTTAGGTTTGCATCTTCATACACACAAAAATTTGGTTGAGGGTCACTATTACTATAATTATTTACAATTCCGTTATTAGAGTTTTTATCACAAAAAACAAAAAAATACACATTAGAATTAATAACTAAATTTGGATTATCTACATCCTCAACATATATGCTTGCTTCATCTACTATTACAAATGAATCAGTTTGACTGTGCCTTTCTAATATACACCTATTTGTTTCATCATCATAAAAACAAACAACATCTATTTGATTTGGGTCATTTGCTGATTTTAAACCATGTATTACTTTAGGCGTTGTTGCAAACACAGAACCTGCTAAGGTTACACTTACAAGTATTATAAATAGTAAGATTACTCCTTTTTTTAAGTGATTTGTATTCTCCATTTTAATTTATCACCATTTATACAATCACCAAAATAACATTAAAAGTATAAACTCAATTATAAGTATGATTATTATTAATTTTAAAGTTAGTTTCATGTATTTTCCCCTATATACTATATAATATATTAATTAAATATATTTATATAACTTTTCATAGATAAAAAATGAGATTTTTAAGTAAAATCATTCGATTATGCTTAATCTACAGCCCCAATCCTTACAATCATAAAGATGATAAATTGCTTTGGAACTATATTCAAAACAAGGACAAAAATTAGTGGTAATATTGCCACCTGCATAATTCGCACCTGTCTTTAAATACAAAATAAGTGGAATATCTTTGTCTGTTATTTGATCTTTTATCTTTATTTCATCTTCTGAAATGTCTTTAGAAATTACAATAAAAAGATCTCCATTCACTGATTGTAAACTTAATTTGCCAGTAAATCTTTGTAAATCCTCTTTTTTAAAAGCAAAGATTTCACCTTTTTCTGTTTTTGGATATGTTGAAGCTCTAAAAAACACAATTTCTTCTGAAGATTGATTAAAGTTATTTTTAAAATTATTTAATTCTCTTGCAGAATAAAGCTTATAATTTAGATATATTTGATTTTGTTTTGATGTATTGGTTGTTGTATACACAAAAGATAGAGCAAAGATTAAACCAAAAAAGAAAATTATAAATCCCCATATATATAAGGTTAATTTTTCTTTTTCCATTGTCTCTTCACTATCGTTTATATTTTTACTTAATTATTGTAATTGGTTTCTATTTGGTTTCTATTACTTTGTGTTATTTTTATCTTATCTGAAACCCATTTGATCTTTGAACTTGATAGAGTATTTGAGATACATGCGTTCCCATCTTTTACTTGGTCTAACATTTGATTTATTGAGTAAATGTCTGGAACTCTTGAGACTAGAGCAAGTTCTGTAGTGCCTTCTAAACTACTCAAACCATATAGTCTTGACCCAACATTATTATCTAAATCTGATAATGTTAATTTAATATCTGAATAATCTACATTTACAGGCAAATAAATCATTGATTCTAATAGATATTCACCTAAATTGTTTCCAAATTTATCCTTTGTAAGTTCGTGTCTTAAATAGTTTGCATGTGCTCCAAAAACTGCTATATCATCCATTGCATTATTATAATTTGAATCAGAGAATAATTTCCATTTGAATAAATTGTTTGTGCTTATAGGGAATTGATTATTAACCATTAATTTATAGTTAAAACTCTTATCTTTTATGCCATTTACTCTTGCAAACACATTTATTGGTCTTGAAGGAGTAAAGTTAAAAACTATGTTTTTCTTTTCTGAACCAGATGTATTATCTACTGCCAAATCTAATAAATTACCATTTGTATTTAAAACATCAGTTACTTGCCAATTTACAAGATAGTTGCTTGGATAATGTGCAGTAATGTTTGTTACTCCTGAACAATCAGAGGTACAATTATCTGCAACCCCATATAATTTTATTGATGTTGCAGAAGGTTCTGTTACTAACAAATCTGAATAATCATAATTACCTACAATTGTTGAACCATAACCTACTCTATGTGCTTTGTTATTTACTACTCCAAAGTCCCCATCTATTGGAATATAATAAAACAGATTGTTTTTATTTAATGGAATATTTTGAACCAATTCTAGGTTAATACTAAGATCCTTTGTAAAAGCAGGATCAAAATCATTAACAACAATTTTGTATTTCCCAACTTCTTTTGTTGGATTGTTGTTTGGTGTTCTTTTAGTTATTGTGATTTCTTTACCATGATCAGAATCCAAATATTTTTCTGAAAATGAAGAAGAAATACTGTGTGTAATAAATTGATCATAATGTTTTCTAAAGTCCTCTAACAAGTCTTCTGATTCTATGCCATCATACATCAAATAGATATGATAATCTTTGCTTGTGTTATAATCTAAAGAGCTAATTAATGTAAATATTGAATATAGTGCTTGAACAGAATCACAATGTGTTTTATCAGCATCATATTCCTCTTTATCATCTATACAAAGAGTTTTCCAATTTAATGTTTGGTCTCCCCAATTATATAATACTTTTGGAAGAGCAGATTCTCCAACACTACAAGCTTCTTGTTCTTCAGTATCGCAAATACCTAAAATAAAATAATCGCCCCCTTGTGCTTGTCCACCTACTCCCATACAAAAATGACCAGTAACCCCCATATTGTTTAATACAGTTTCTGGAGTTTCAGGTATATATGTAACAATTATTGTTATTGGCTTTATCTCTGTTACTTGCACATTATTTACACTTAGATAGAAATTCATTTGTTTATTATAGGTTTCCTCTAAATCTGGAATAGTCATTAAATTACTGTAATTCCCGTCTATTTTTATTGGCACCTCTATGTGGTTTTGAGGTGTGATAGGCATTGGTATATAAATTGTTGAAGCAGGTTCATAGGCAAGAGGATTGGAATTTAAAAGCTCTATTCCTGTTAATTCTAAACTATAGCTTTTAGTTTTGTTTTTTATATTATACACCATTGTTGAACTACAATTGTCATCTCCCTTACAAGCAATGGTTAAGTGCGTTCCTGGCAAAGACAATTGGTAACTTTTGTTTTTTGGATATAATGTTATTTTTATTGGAACCTCATATATAAAATTCTCTGTTTGATTACCAATCTTTATATTTATGTTTGCATCTTTTTCTATAATTTCTGTAAAATTAATATTCTTAAGAACAAATGTAAAATTAAAATTACCAACCAATCTATTTTGAGAAGAATTGTTTGTGTGTGCCTGAGTAAAATTAATATAATTAGAGATGTCTTCTCCAACAATCTGTGTATCTAAGATGTCATAGTTTATTGGGCTGGTAAATAAAAGATTAAGATCATAACTTATTGAAATATTATCAATAACTTCTTTTATTAGCTCTATTCCTGCTCCATCTTCACCCTCATAAAAACCATTAACATTAGTTGTTGTAAACTTAGAAAAATCCTGTATATCTAATATTTTAATTCTTGCTGAAGAGTTTGTGTCTTTGTAAAGTGTAATGTCTGGCATTTCTCCTGTATTTTTCACAGTAAATATGTTATTATAACTAAAATTAATATCTTGAATATCTGTGTCAGGATCAATATGTAACCCTGCAGAAATCACATTGCTTTGGTTTAGGTCTTTTGGTAAATTATTAACAGCCATTAAATTCTGATTAATTATTTCTTCTAAAAACACCTCGTTGTCAGAAACAGAAATTGCTTCTAGTTTTACTACTCTATTTGTGTTATTTTTAATAATATAGTCTTTTACCAAATCTGTTGCTTTTTTCTTACCATCAATGTTTGTTAAAAGAACATCATATCTTAATCTGTTGTTGTTTGTTATTAATTTATTGTTAAGATCATAAATGTTTATTCCTGTGCCAATAACTTGAGAAAAGGTTAGTTCGTTATTTGGAAGATTAGAGCCTGGCATTGTAAAAATAAAGGTAATGGTTTTTCCTGAGTCTTCTAAAGGTATAAATATCTCTGTATTTAATGTGTTGTTTGTTATTTCTCCTAACTCTGTAGCAATTGTTTGACCAGAGACTATATATTTTACAGCTATGTTATTTTCATAGTTGCCTGTTTTGTTCTTTAAACTAATATTAAGATCATTAGAACCAACATAAATTTTTCCATCTGTTGCATTGGAAGTAACAACAGGAACATATGTGCTCTCAGAATATGATAAAATATTTGTTGAGGCTGTTACTAAAGATGAATTGTCTTTCTTAAATAATTGTGTTCTTAATGTTGGCTGACCAGTTAATGAAAAGAAGTCTATTGGTTTGCCAATTAAATTGTTAATAAAGTAATAACCAATACTTGTGGTTTTTGAAGATATGTTAACAGAAGTGTTATTGTCTATTGTTTGTATGATTGGATTTGTTGATGTTTTATCTTTAAAATAACTGTTTGTAAAAACATAGTTGTTATTTGTGTTTTGAGTGTCTGTAATTATGTCTCCTGTTCTGTTGGTATCAGAGAACTGTATGAAGCTTAAACTATAATTATAGTCCTTTCCAATATAAAGTATATAATCTGAACCAAATTTAGTTAGTTCTGATTTTCGGTCAAATAACTTAACTACATACGAATAATTGGAATTGTCAAAAGGTATTGCTTCTACTTGGGTTGGTGCATAGAAATATCCTTCTGGCCTTATTGACCATTCATTCCAGTTTGGAAGGTTTGGGGAAAAGGAAAATGTTTCTAAATCTGAATTTAATGATCTGTAATAGATTTTGTAATTATCAATGGTTGTAATTTCGTTTTTGAATTTTACATTTACTGAATATTCTATAATGTTTGCAGTAACATCACTAAAATCAAACTCTAGCCATTTGTATTTTCCTGCTATGCAGTTGTTAAAAGAATAATCAGATTCAAAGTTTGTAATAAAATAGTTGCTATCAAAAGATTCTAGATCTCCATGATATCTACAGCCTGTTCTTATCTCTGTGTCTTTTGGAACAAACAAGTCTGTGTTTGTTAAATAAATAAAGTCTGCATTTTCTGTTAGATATCTTCCTGCTTTTATAAATGCTTTCTTTATTACGTTTGTTCTGTCTGAGCCAAATACAGTCTTAAATTTTAACTTATATTCTTTTGTTAAATCATTATTTCCTGAAAAGGTTAAATTGTCTATCTTTATTGTGCCTGTGGAATCATAAAGACCTAAAAAGGAGGTGGCTGTTTGAATTTCTGATATAGTAGGGAAGGTTATTTCTTTGTAAGCTACCTGTCCTGGAAATAGTGAGATGAGGTCTGTTTGATATAATAGGTCGTCTTTTTCAATAGTCAAATATATTCTTGAACATTCATCACCACAATTAAACACAAAGGTTTTGTTTGTATCTCCAGTAACATTTGTAGCAATTACATTTTCTGTAGGTATTTGCTCTCCAGAGACTTCAAAAAAAGAAATGTTATAATCTTGATTTGGCGTTATTTTAAGATTAAGGGTTTTAGATTGATTACCTAAAGACACATTTAATTCTAAAACATCATTACTATCAAGCTCTTGTGCTGGCAGAGAATCACCATCTGCACTTTCGTTTCTTAATATAGCATAAGCGTAATATTCTCTTTTGCTTTTTACTAAATCAAAGTTTGCATCTCCGCTTGAATTTGTAGTTTTTGGATTTTCTGGATTGTATAGCACGTATTCATCATCTAACTCATAAAATAAATAAACTAATGCATTTGCTCTCTTATAGCCGTTTTTTGTAACATTAACATTTATGCTCCCACTATTTAATGAGGACAGATATTCTAAAGGTATTTCTATGGTTGTGTTAGTGTCTGCAGAAAGATTATTAACATCTACTGGTGTTGGTGGCAAATAGCCATTATCTTCTGTGTTTGATACAATTATTCTATAATTATTATTTGCAACTAAGGCAAATGTTGTTTGGTTCACATCTCTTCTAGTAGTAATTAAACTTGAGACATTCTGGTCTTTTTTATAAACTGAGATATTGCCAGTAACTGGAACACTAGTGTTCTGGTCTTTTAATTTAACTATTAGATTTGTAAGTTTTCCTATAGTGCAGCCATTACCATTAGGATTTGGGGTAACTAAACCTGTTAATAATGGACTATTACAATCAATCTTTCCATCTTTACAAAAAGGAGCATATATTGGGTTTGAACAGTTAATATTTGCTAAATCTGATGCTGTAATTAAAGTAATGTTTGCAGTTGTTATGTTATTATTAACAATATTATACGGCCCTAGCTTTGGAAGGCTTATATATCCTGTTTTATCTATTGATAAAAGATAATTTGATTGAGGTGCATTAAACTTATATTTACCATAAACATCTGTTGTTCCTGTGCTATATGTGACATCTGATTCGTTTGTTGGTGTTTGTAAATCATCTACATTAAGTAGTCTTAGATTAGCATATGGTACTGCTTGTCCGATTATGTCTTTTACAGTAACTTCTAATGTGCCTGTATTTGTATTCACTCTTGTTAGTTCAACTATGTTATCTTCGCTAACATTTCTGTCAGTTATTAGTTCATAATTTGAAGATACCACACTTACTAACAAAAAACCACAATAACCAGGCTGTAAGACATTTGTTCTTCCGTTTGTTACTGTTGTTGTTCTAGGTTCTGGTATTTTTTCAGAATTAGAACATTTAAAAGTAACATTAAGATTATCAGTGACAACCACATCATAGCTTTTAAATATTATTTCTCTGCGTCTCTCAGAAGAGGGCCCTCTAAATTCTCCAGAGGTTGTGTCCATTTCAAGAGTTATTGTTTCTTCTTTTAGTTTTTTATCTAGTTTTATTTGTTTTGTTGTTGGAAAATAATTTTCTTTTGTTGCTTTTATTTCTAGATCTTTAAATTTTAGATCTTTAAACTCAGTATAGCCAAAGGCATCTGTGCTTTGTGTTATTTCGTTATTTATTGTTACGCTTACACCACCTAATGAAAAGTTTTGTTCATCTACCACATATACTTCTAGTGTTTTTTTGTTTCCACTAAATAATAATATTAAGATAATTATCAAGACAATTACTGCAATAATAATAAATATTATTTTTGGAAATTTCTTTTTTGGTTTTTCTGTGGTCTGAGGATTGTTCTGTTCTACTGTTTGTTTTATTTCGTTTATTAGTTTTTCTTGTTCGCTCATAATTAATCTTTTTTCTAGTCACTAAATAATTCTCTTAATGGTACAAATGGGAAATTAAAATTTTTTGGCCCACCTATAGTAGTAATCTTTCCATCTAAAATATATTCTTGGCCATAACAGAACAGATAATCTTCTTGGTTTAGTTCATCAATATCATCTTCTGGAGTATGGCTATAATAAATTAAATCTTTAGGTTCTATTTTATATTCATAATTGTTTGTCTTTGGGTTAAAAACACCAGAAATTGGATTTTTATTTGTATAAACAGGTAATTGTTTATTATCTGTTCTTTTTGTATAATATCTTGATTGATCTAAAGGATTGGAATAATAAACATTTAAATCTCTAGTATCAATTGTTCCGTTAATATTAGAAAAAATGCTATAATCTCTTGTATATCTGTTTTGAGAATCATCAAGAGGCATAACTTCACAATGTGGGCAATAATTAGAGGTTAAATCAAATTCTGAATTTAACATTGAAATAACATCTGAGTTTGTTGCTTCAATTCTTGTATGGTCTTTAATTTCATAATCTACTGTTGTTGGATTAATATAACACCCTTTTATTCTAATGTCGTTATTAAAATATTCGTAATTATCTATTGGTATACTTGCAAAAATGGTTTTTGGAAGATAAGAGCCATTACTTAAATAATTTATTTTTATATTTGATAATTTTAGATTTAAGTCAGGTAATTGTCGCATATCTCCACCATTATTTTGCCCATCATTACCACCATTACTAGTTGCAACAACTGCTAAAGCATATTGACTTTCAGTAAAACTAAAATCAGATTTGATTTTAATGCCATTACTAGATTTATTATCTAAGAAATCAATAGTAATGTCCCCTAGTTTTCCTGGACCCCCAAAATATCTCCCTCTTAATTTAGCACAAGTTTCATCTGAACTTGTATCAATAATCCCTAATGCTCCATTTTTTATATTTAATTCGAATTTTGATGAGTTTAATCTATTTAAAAAAGTAGTGATATTTATATCACTTATATTTCCACCACTTCCACCACTACCATTATTTCCTTTTTTACAATGATCATCATAGTTTTCTGCTCTATGCATTGCTCCATTCCCACCATCTCCTGCGATTGCATTAAATATTATATTTTCATAATTAATTATTTTGTCTATATTTGAAATAAATATACTACCAGCAGTACCTCCCCCCCCTCCTTTCCAATCATCATCACGACCCGCGTCATCTATAGATGTATAGCCACCATTTCCGCCATTGCCTGTTTTTAAATCAAAAATAATATTTCCAAAATTATAGATGTTTGTAACATCAAAATTTAAATCTCCTGAATTACCACCACCGCCACCACTTTGATTTTTTATCCCCGCACAATCTTCTTTATCTCGTTTTACTCCTTCTCCACCTTTCCCAGTTTCTAGAGTAATATTTATATTTCCATAATTAGTAATATTAAATGTCTTAAATTTTATATTTCCACTTCTTGTTCCGTGTCTATGAGAGTCATTATCAATTACACACTCCATACTCGAACCTCTAGATATGCCATCATTACTTTTTAAATTTAAATTTAGATTTGCATTAGGATAAACAAATATTGATTCTATATTTACACCATGAGATTTATCAGTTGCTTGAACTGATGAGTTTGTTATAATATCAAGTTTTTTCCCAGAATTTACAATAATATTTGGTAAAGTTATAGAATTTGCATCTTGATATATCATTATTCTTGAATTATTATTTGCAATAAGATTAATGTTATTGTCTGGGCTGGTAAAATTCATATTAGATTTTAAAAAAATATTTTTACCGTTTGTATAAAAATTAATTTTATAATTATTACAATTTGTTAGACTAAATGGAGAGGGGGTAGTATCTATAATTGTAGTAGAATTTTTAATATTATGAATACAATTTACATTGCTACCACTAGAAAAATAACCAGATTTAAAATAAAGATCATTAAAGTATTTATAAAACGTAAATCCATAGTCAGCACAATCATTTAAATCTGCATTATGTGTTTCAGAATCATCACCATCATCAGAATCTAAAGATTGTATTTGGGAATAATTTGGAATTGAATTATAAACACAATATAAACTACCAGGTTTTGTATCTTCAACATATATTTCTAAAAAAACATCTTCGCCAACCTTAAAAAATTCATCAACAAGATCACTACAATCTGTTGGATCATTTATGGGTGTGGCAGGCAAACTTACTTCAATAGAATCATTAATATTACAATTACATTCTAATTTTTCATGATTACAGTCACAACTTACTTTGCCTTTCAAAGGAGGATCTGCAGAAATTTCAACATTACAATTAGCAAACACTCCATTTGTTGCTAATATCATTATTAAAAATATAATTGCATATTTTATTTTCATGTTTTTCTTGCTTTAAATTTATGTTGTTTTTTACATTTTTTATTTTTTGTTGTTTTTCATACTTTATATTTTATGATAACTTAAATGGAAAAGTTAATGATAAGTTCTGATCTGGATTTATCTTTAGATTTGTTTCAATAAAGTAAAATCTAAAGATGTCTTTTGCAGTTAGTGATTGAAATTTGGTTTGATTTAGATTACCAATATAAAAAAACACATCTTGGTTTTCTTGGTTTTTATCACACGAAGATGCAAGCCCTATCTCTAAGTCTTCTTGAGATGGCTTAAATACACTTGGAGAGAAGTTGTCCTCACAAACAATTTGTATCCCATCTGGTTCTTTAATATTGCCAAATATTATTGGATAGGTCTTTATGTTCTCTTTAGGGAAAGCTATCCAATCTGTATTTGTATCTTCTGCAAAAACATTATTTAGAAATATAACTAAAGAAAGAACAATTATTAATTTTTGAATATTTTTCATATTATCACTTTTAGTTTGCAATTCCTTCAACTAGTCTTTCTCCTATAAACATATTGCTGTTTGCTTTAATTTTTTAAATTAAAAAAATTATTCTTGATTATTTACATCAAGTGTTGGTTTCTCACATCCACAAATTAATTGAATTATCCATGTTGCAGGAAAATGTTTGCACCACCACTCACAACTAAAAATTCCTTGTAATTCCGGATTATTTAAAGCATCTGGTTTTATATTATTTGTTCTTAAATAATTTATCGTTTCAGAATCTAGTTGTTTTGCATATTCTGCTCCTTGCATCTTTAAAATAATTTGATATTTTTCTAAATATTCTTGGTTTGTATGTAATGCATCTTTGTATGTTAATTGATCCTTTAAATTTTGATTTATTGCTTTTGTAGCATTACCTGCAATAGCAAGATTATTTATTATAAGACCAATAATCAATCCAAATAAAAATAACCCTATATAAATCGCCACACTTTTTGTTTTTTGTTTCATTTTTTATTCCTCCTTCTTAATTTTAGTTTGCAATTCCTTCAACTAGTCCTTCTCCTATAAACATATTGCCATTGGTTTCATATATCGTCTTAGGGTTCCAATAGAATTCTGTTGTCTTTCCATTATCTGAATTAACAACACAGACTTCTTTGTTTTCTACTTTTCTAAATAGCTCTTCTAGGCTATATATTGTATTGCTGCTATTTCCTAGTGTTATGGTTGACGTACCTTGATCGTTATCGTTATTCATAAACAACACGTTTTCTTGATTGCCTCTTGTTTTACTTATTAAATTATATTTTATTGGATTATTATCAGAACCATATGGAGTATAGAATATTGTTCTTAAATAAACTGTTCCTGTTCTTGCTATGTCTTCCCAATCAATTGCATAGGAATTACTCATTCTTTCATCTGGTTCTGATTGCCTATCATAGAAATTATTAAACTTAAAGAACACATAGTCTCCCGAAAAGTCTAGATTTCTTGGATTTTCTTTACTTACTCCTGTCCATATACCTAAACTATTTCCTCCAAACATTATTTCTCCTGTCTTGTCGTTCTTTAATTGATAGTATGCTGAAAATGGATATAGGTTTGTTTTCTTTACTTTCATAATCACTGGATTTGCAACACTTGGAGAATAGATCATCTCTATCTGGTTGTCTGTCTTTTCTTTAATAGTAAATAAGTTTCCTCTTGTTTCTACATTACTATTTATTTTAAAGAAGTCTTTATTATGTTGTACATTTAGGTATTTCTTTGGATTTGAGCTGCCCAAGTATTCTGTTTTTAGCTCTTTATTATCTAAGCGAGTTATTGTAATAACGTCCCCTATATATCCAAGCCCATAGTTTTGTCTTGAATAGCTATTGCTATTTTGCATACCTACAAAGCCATCAAATGGCATTCTGTAGAATACACTATCATTTTCTGGGCCTCTGATATATGTAAATGTCACAACAACTTTAGCATCTATCTCTCCATTATCTTTTGTTAGTCTCCAATTTTCATTATTATATATTAAATCAATTCTTACTCTGTATTTTCCAGGGACTATTATATTTACTCCGTTTTGTGAGTCTGCAGTATATTTTTGAGAAAAGCTTGTGTGATCTCTAAATAATGGTGAATAAATTCCGTTTTGATATGCACCTGGAGCACTAAACCAGCTTTCTGCTATTACATTACTTCCTGAAGCCTTACCGCCATGTGCCTTATCAAAGTCATTTAAGAATTGTTGATTGTAGTTGTCTGTTATCAGATATGCATCAAATTCTAAATAGTTCTTTAGCTTGTTAATTGTTTCTTTATCCCATGAGTTTACAACATTATTTGGATAAACATTAGCATCAAACCACATATCTATATAATCCACACCATTAAACTGTGCTGTTGTTGCTGGAACTTGACAGCCTGTGCCTACAGATGCTTGGTATATGCTTGCATTGATGTCTGTTTGGTAATATGTGTAGCTTGGTTCTCCTGAATATGCGTTTGTGCCACTATAGATTACTGTTAATGGTATGTTATTTCCAATTATTGGTTGGTCTTCTGTTCCATATGTGAAAGTATAATCTATGGAATCGTCTTCTCCTGTTGGTATCATTATCTGTATATTTTGTTCAGGTGTTGCTGAAGTTATTGTTGTATCTACCAAGTTACCAACAGAATCATAATTTGAATAATACTTTGGGACATATTCTCCAAATCTTATTCTTATACTTCCTGTCTGTTGAGCAGTTGTTCTATTTTGAACAGACACTTGTATTTTTGTTAAGTTTCCATCTGTTCCAAATCTTACTTGGTCAATTCCGGTATAGTTTGCTGGAACCTCTCCTGACCATTGTGGTATTGAAGATGTAAGATTATATGTTCCTGCTGTTGCTTGATCAATCACTTGTGCATTACTTCTTGGGCAGGACATATTATTTTTATTTTTTGTAATTAAATTATCTGCATTGATTAATCTACTTACAATTACTTGAGACAACTGTGTAGCATCACAATAATTTCCATCACTACATTTATCTATATCTTTTTCATCTTTCCAATCCCAATTAAATGAAACATTTGGGAGAGCATCTTTTCCTGTCTTTCCTGACCTGCCAGAATCAGTAATACAATCTTCCAGATCAATACTTATTGGCAATCTCTCAGGATATTGTTTAGAGATAAATGCAAACCTGAATTTACCAATCTCTTTAGCACCCTTAAATGCAGGATCTTGTCCTTCAATTTGATCATCAAGAGTTGGATAGAAAGTAATTGTTTTATACAAATTATCTCCAAGAGATAATTTATTTACATCATTGACATCACTTATTGTAAAAGACAATGGCTTGATACCTGATTGTTCTGGCCAATAAGATTCATTATATTTACATAAAAGATAAATTTTGACATGTAAATCAATTTCTTTTCTTGGCCAAGAACCATCACAACCTACAACAGCGGTAATTGTATTAGAAGTAACATCATATTTTTTAAAAGAATTATCACAATTTTCATTAGCATATATTATTTTAGGTTCGATTTTATAAGATTCTCTATTTAAGGTTCCATCGCAGTTTGGAATTATTGTCGATAAATCAACATCATTTATTAATAAATCTTTTTTATTAAAATTATATCCTTCTAAATCAGTACTTGATTGCCCTAAAATATTTATCATATATCTATAACCAGTTATATCAAATATATTTATATAAATTTCTGTGTCTGAAATTATTATATTTTTAGAACTTTCTTTATCTGGTTCAAAGTAATCGGTATACGTAGGAGTAAAATAAAGTGTTTGCCAATCATGTTGATTTTCTAATGTTGGAGCAATAAAACCCATTGCAATGGGCAACAATGCAAAAAGTGCCCAAGGGCCTGGTAAAAGCAAAAGTGGTAAAGCAATTAAACTAATACCAAAACCACCCCAACCAGTAATATCATCAGGGTTATTTAAATTAGATAGTTCTTCTTTCTTAAATTTAATTCTTCCAAATGTTGTACCATCAAAGGCTAAATTTTTTAATGTATTATCTGAATTCTTTGCATCAGTATTTATATATTTACTAAACCCGGTATCTTTTGTTGCTTCATCATATTTCATAGCATAATCCCAAGGGGTGGTGTTGATGTCGTGGTTTAATAATTTTACTGTCGCACTGTTGTATGCCCCACTGCTATTCTTGTCTACCTCAATAAATGGATCTTCCATGTAAAGACCTTTTGATGAATGAACATTTATCTTTAGGTTCTTGTAGATTGTCGTTATCGCCTTGTCGTTGCTGTTTAGTATCGCTATTTTTACTGGCACTAGATAACCTCCAGGAACTTCTGGCTTTTTAATGCCAGCAACAAGAGAACTATCTCCAAATTTAAATCTTAACTCGTTATCATTAAACCCTTCTAGATTATCATACTTTATATTTCCACAACCTTCAAAGGCATTTGGATTTGTTTCAATATCTTCACAGAAGTTTAATTTAAATCTTCCAAGATCTGCACAGTTGTTCTTTACTGTGAGTTCTTTAACATCATAGGTGTTTGTTTCTTTAGTAATAACAAACATATCGTTTATCTTCTTACTTCCGTCATAGAACTCAATACAGTCTTGTATCTTTCTTATTGCTATGTTTGTTGTAAATGCAACATCTCTTGTGGTATTCACATATTTTAGACCATCGTTAGTCTTAACTTGCCCATTAATGTAAATCTTTGTTTCTACATCCCCAAATTTCTTTTCTTGAGAATAATATGTAAGAACAGCATGATGTCCTCCAGGAGACAAGTTCTTTAATATGGTTGTGTAACTGCCCTCTGAAAGAGTTATTGTTTTTCCATCAACAGTCAAATTATAACTTCCAAACATATCTTTGGAATTAACAATCTTTGCTCTTATTGTATCTAATGGCAAACTCTGACCTTCTGTGCCTTTGACTACACAATTGTTTTGTATATCAAAGCTAAAAGATACAGAATCATTACTGCTTACTACTTGCTTCCAAGGGTTGTTTGCACCTTGGATTACTAAACAATCATCTTCTTCTACTCCTTCACCAACAGATACCTTTAGGCTTATTGGAATATTAAAAGGATATTCTGCTTGTGAGTTATCTACTGAAACATAACCAATAATGTTACCAGTAATATTTAGGGTTTGAGTTAGTTCTTCAGCATCTTGAGAAGTTGCAATCTTTATTCTTAGATTTTCTTCTCCGTTTGCTGGAATTACAATATTAGCAACCTGACTATTTAGATATTGCTGTAATTTTGGAATATTCAGATAATTAGAATATCTGAAATTAAAGCTATCATCTTTAAATTGCTTTAATTGTAAAGGATAATCAGTATTATTTATTATTGTTAATACCCTTTCTGTTCCATCTGGATTTGTTTTATTTATATTAATCGTAAATGGAGCCTTGTCTGTTATCTTTGTGTTGTCCTGTTTAAGGGAAACAATGTTTTCTTCAACAGTAAATTCTACTGGCTCTGCAAAATATCCACTCTTCTCTAGATTAATGATTATTCTTTCGCCTGTTCTTAAAACAGGCATTGGTATTATTGCCTTACCATAATCATTTGTTCTTATTGTTCCACTTGTTATCTTTATCTGTTGGTTGTTTGCTCTTCTTTGATAGATATTGACAAGAGCACCAGATACTGGCAAGCCAGACTCATCTATTGCAACAACTGTAAGATCAAATGGCTTGTTTGGAACAATATTTTTTGGCTCATAATTTATAGTAAAAGGATATTGCTGAGACACATTAAAAGTCATAAACTCATTATAAACAACAGATTGATTAGAAATAATCTTATTCTGTAATCTGGAAGTTCCAAGAACTGCTGGCTTAATGGTTGTGTTAATTTCTATCTTGTCATAAACGTTTATTTGTAAAGAATTTAGATAATCAGAAGTAAATGGTATCTTGTTTCTTAACTGGTTATCTGCAGAGCCTTGATCTTCAAACCTTCCACCTGTTATATTATAACTTAAAATATCAATGGCGTTTGCAAGCATCTCTGTTGTGTTTTCAACATTTGCAATTAATAGTCTGTTGTTATTATAAACATTTGATTTTGCATTAGTTAAAACATACTTTAGATTATATGTTTTGTTTACTACTAAATTATTAACAGCCTCTAAATCATAAACAATATCTTCTGAAACATCAACATATTGTCCTGATAAACAAAAAGTTTCAGAACAGATTTCTTCAGTATCAATATAGTAAACTTTTTGGCTATTAAGATTATCAAGTATTGGTGGAGTACTTGTAAACACAGAATAATAAATTGGAGCTGCTTGGCCTCTGTTAGCTTGAACAGTTCCAACAGGAACTAATAGTTCATAAACACCAACAGATGCATTTACAAACTTTGCATCAATTACTTTTGCACGAATATCTGGAGTAACTATTGTTAAGTTAGTATTACTGTAATAGCTAACATTTGCCTTTGTGTCATACATTGTTCTGATATAGATAATGTCTTCTTCAGCAGTTTCTTTATCTCCTGCCAAGAACCTAAATCCAACAGTCCCTTCTGTTGGATTAATTAATCTAAACTTAAAATAAAACTTTGAATTTTGAGCCAAATATTCAACTTTCTGGTTTTGCTCATTAAACAAACCAACAAAGTCTGCAGTTAGAGTGCTTACTGTTCCCACTCTTATTAGTTTAATGTCTTTTGTTATCGTTTCTCCGCTAATTATTGGTATCAATTCAGTATAATAATCATAATAGCCTTCTTTTGAGATCTTTGCATAAAGTATCTTGTCTGCTTTTATAGTTTTTGAATATTCTCCGTTCTGTGTTGCTTGATCGGTTCCAATCTCTTCACCTATTTGGCTATATAGTTTGATGTTTGCAAAGCTTATTGTTTCTTCATTAATATTTTTAATATTAAATCTTATTGTTCCAGTTCCAACATTTATTGTCATCGACATGTTTGTGTCTGTTGGTGGAGTATGAGTGAATTTTTGAGATGAAGAAACAACATTTGCTTTTCTTAGTTTTATGAAATATTTGCCTTGGGCTATGCTTTCAAAATTAACCTTTCCAAACTCGTCAGTAACCAAAGAATCATATCTGGTATCTTGGAATTCGTTATCTCCGTTATAGATAATTAATGTTGCGCCAATTACTGGGAGATTTTCTTCATCAAGAACAGTTACATTAATGTCTGAAACATTACTTATGGTTTCTTTTTCTAAATTGAAAAAATAGCTGTTTGCGTTTGGAGTTATATCTCTTGTTGCAGCTAGATAGCCTGTTGCTCTTACAGTTAATGAATAATTTTTTGATTTGTCTATTCTAAAAGAAACGCTTGTTCCTTCATAACTTTTAGTATCTACTGTCTGCAAACTGCCATTTATGTCAGTAATTAAAAACACTTGTGCTAAAGCACTAGAATTAAAATCTACACCTGTATCAGAATCTTTAACAATTACTGTTATGTCTCTTGTCTCTATGTTTGTTTCAGTATCTCCTGGATTACCCCCTCCATTAATTGCAGACATCTCAACATTCAGTTGTGTTTCTGTGTCTTTTGTTATAGTAAATGTACTTTCTGCAGATTCATATCTTAAAGAATCGTCTGTTGCAATAACCTTGTATTCTCCAATCTCGATATTTGCAAAAGATTTACCGCCCATTGTTGTTTGGCCAGAAACAACAGGGTTAATTCCGTCTTCCATAGCATATATCCTCAAAGTAATTCCATCAAGATAATTTGTGCCACTCTTAACTCTTATTGTTGCTCTTCCAGTTCCTGTTACTGCTGCTTTTGGCGGGACATTAACAACCCCTGTTGTTTGGTTGATTGGAATACCACTGCCAGAATAATTTATTCCGATTGCTGTTGCAACCATGTTTGTACATGAAACTGGAACATCAAAATTAGCAGTACCGTTTGTTACTGTTGAAGATGTTGGCTCAATTGTTGTTCCATCTTGGCAAGTAATTGTTACATTTAGATTTTCTGAAATTTTCTGACCATTTGCACCAACAAATGTCAAGGTCTTTGATTGTTTATTTGGTAAATTAAAAATCAATATAGTGAAGTTTTGTCTGGTTTTACTTAAATCAATATCTTCTTCAAAATACTTATAGCCTGCTTTATCAACAACAACAGAATAGCTACCATATTTATCTAGTTCTAAAGAGAATTGACCATTATTACCAGTTCTGTAATTTTGAGTAACGTCCTTATCATTATCTTTTAATTGAAACTCAAAATTTCTTAAGATTTCTCCATCATCATCTGCAAGACCAATTGTGAAAAATATTGTTTGTGTTCTTTCTCCTAATAACCCAAATGGCTTAAATATAAGCAACAACACAACAATTACGATAATTATAAAAAGAAAAAAAGATGCTAGCGGATGTATTTTATCAATTGGCTTTGTTAACCATTTGATTGGTACTCTGTTATTTATTTTATCTAAAAATTCCTGATATTTTAAAGCAAATGACATTTTCTTACACATCCTATAAATATATGTCTAAAATATATTTATATTAAAGAAAATAAGGTATTTAAATGTATCTGTAAGGTTAAAAAGTTAATAAAAAAGGAAAGAAAAAGAAGAATTTAGTTTTTAATACAACTAAATTCGTCTCCTGTATTGCCAGGAGTTGCTTCTATCTTGCTGTTTATTGTGTCTGTTAGTTCTTGAGATATCTCTTTAGGATTATAGAAAACCTCAAAAGATTTGTTATCGTAATTTACACAAGCTTTCTTTTGTGTTACCAAGTCAAAGATATCTGTTATTGAAACTATATCGTGATTAAATCTGTTAGTTAAAGCAACATAATCATTAGAGCCTGCTAAATTATCTAAAGTATAGAACTTCAAGCTGTCATTTGCTACATCTTTATGTAAGTAGCTTGTGCTTTTGCCAGTTCTGAAGTTTGATGGTGTGTAAAAGATTGTGTACATCCAAACATTTCCTGTTCTTACAATTATATCTTTTTCCCACTCTATACCATAAGAAAAGGTTTGGCTTTGAGTTACTGGTGCTAACTTTGATTCTGTTGAGACAAGATCGCCAGTTGCTAAAAATCTCTCAAGCAATGGAACGCCAGTAAAGTCTTTACAATTAGCAAAGCCTGTCCAATATGCTAAACTTAGTCCTGGACTTGCTACTTCCCCACCTTGCCCTAATGGTAAGCCTAGTGCAAGCTTATAGAATGCCCATGCATTAGTATTTACAGCTGTATTTTTTACTTTCATAACTACTGGTGTTGGCCTAGATGGTATGTATCTTAGCTTTAGTAGGTTATTTTGTTCTCTATTAATAGACAATAACTTACCTCTTTCATTTCCATTATTCATTATTGCAAAATCTTTTACTTCTTTTGTATCAATTGTTGAAACTGTATTTGAAGAGACATAGCCTTCAGTAAACATTGCTCCTGAATAATTACTTTGTGAATCTAGATAGATTGGAACTTTGTCATTTAGATAATCTACACCATAGCCGTTTCTTGTTTTATCTCCTGTACTACCTACAAGACCATCAAGTGGCATATAGTATAGTGGATAATCAATTTCTGGATTTTGTTCTTTACTTATTACTACTTCTATTTTTCCGGTCATGTTTCCTGCATCATTGAATAATCTCCAACTATCATCATAATGTATAATTATTTTTACATCATATCTTCCAGGTCCTGATAATGTTTGATTAGTTACAGAGCCAGAATTCATTAGAACAAACTTGAATTTGTCTTTATCTGTAAAGTATTTATATAATGGTGTATAATTGGATTGTGTTGTTAAGATTTCTGATGACCCATACCATTGTGGTGTATCTTTTAAGAAAGTTGATCTATAATAATCATCAAAGTCTTTTTTGAAATCTTCACTATATCCATCTTTCATTAAATATGCTCTGAAGTTATATAGTTTTTCATCAAAGCCAGGATAGTATTTGTTTAAGTTTTCTGAAGTCTTAGGCAGACTACAGCCCATTGTTCCGCCAGTTATGTTTGTTTGTGTTGTTAAAATATTATCTATTAGGTTATTTCCTGTTTCGTTATGTGCGATTGCTTCATGGAAGTTTGTTAATGTTAGCTTTATTTCTATTATGTCTGTATCTGTTGGTTCTTGTGAAAATTTATCTATCTCTATTTCATCTAGATAATCTCCAGTATTTAGATAGCTTACTGGCACTGATACTTTTCCACCTGCTATCTTTTCCCAATTAAATGAATTTTCTGCTTTTTTTGTAACTTCATAATCTATGTCAAATAAAGATCTTGAACCTGAAAGTGGCATAGACAATTGATAGTTTCCTCTGACTTTATATGTGAAATTTAATCTACTACTACTTATTTTTTCTATATTGATATATGTTATTCCTACATTATTGACATCGCTTACTAATGCTTGTTCAGTAACTGGTGTTGGACAAGTAAATGAAGCATTATTTGTTCTTACAATTTCGTTTATCTTATTTATTTTTTGTAGTACTTCTATTGATAGTTGAGTTGCATCACAATATATGCCATTATTTGCAACATCACACCATTCGCTATTTTTTACTTTTGTTTCTTCTCCTGTTATTGGTGTTACTATATTATTTTCTTTAAAATCCCAATTGTATGCTACTTTTGGTAGGACTTCAGTTCCTGTTGTGCCTAGGATCATCCCTCCTTCAGTAGTACAATCTAATAAGCTAGAATCAATTGGTTCTGCATTTTCATCAACTCTAGAATTAAATAATAAACGGAATTTTTGTACTTTTTCTACAGGTATTTTTGGATATTGTTCTTTTGTTATATCAAAAGTAAATATTTTCTCATCAATTTCTGATTTTGCTGCTTTTTCTCCTGTATTAAAGAATTGGATTAACCAGCCCCAACTTAGAATATCGCCAGTCCCTATCTCTAGTTTTACTGGTTGTTTATTGTATTTTGCTTCTTTATATTTTATTAATAGTGTTCTATATTCGTATGCTTGTTTTATTGTTGACTCTGCATCTTCAAATAGCACTCCTCTTTTTTGTCCAGCAACTGGCTGATTATTAGCATCTAGTACTTTTATTAATTCTGTTCTTTCAGCTAATCTCATATTTGGATTTTTGCTTGGTGCTTTATAGGTCGTTAAATCTTTTACAGTTACTAAGAAATCAACATCTAAAACATTTCTATCAGTTAGTATCATTTCTTTTTCTGGATCAATTACCAGTTTTTCTTTTGATTTTTTATTAAAGTAATCTTCTTCTCTGTCAGAGATATTTACTCTATCTGCATGCATTGATTTATTTACACTCAAATCACTTAACGAATCATAAGTCAGGTATGCAGAAACACCAGCACCTATAACACCTGTGATTAAAGGGTTATTTGTTATTCCTTTAACTACACCAATCAACACCCCGCCTATTTCGCCAGTAGCTTTGCCTAAAAATCCACTAACTAGACTTTCTGCGTAATTATTTTCTTCAGCATATACTGTTCCTATATTAAACAACAACGATACAACTATCATTGTTACTAAAATTGATTTTAGATTTGATTTCATTTTTTCATACACCTTTAATAATTAAATATTTATTAATCTACACAATTACCACAAACTGTTGCTGCATTTGCTTGTTGACTAGTACATTCTCTTTCTGATACACTTCTAGCATACAAATATAATTTATTATTTGTTGCACATCTTGCAGTCACAACCCATTTTTTTCCAGATTTATCTCTTACGCAAACACAACCTTTTTTGCCGCTATCAATATCCGCTTCAGTACAAGGTCTTGTTCCGTTATTACTTGATGCAAGACAAAATGTTGGATATATTGGTTGATTAAGGCCACCACCTGGTGATTGATCATTGTCGTAAGAGGCTGGATTTGGATCTGGCTCTTTATTTGGATCTGGCTCTTTATTTGGATCTGGCTCTTTA
>ERZ795051.102-NODE-102-length-126845-cov-6.856030_pt1 | contig 126845 bp, 83 predicted proteins | sample MGYA00375135_ERZ795051 | MGnify/ENA primary metagenome ERZ795051 (study PRJEB30180, sample SAMN05720222) | activated sludge metagenome | isolation source: Anaerobic digester | place: Japan | collected 2015-05-26 ... | reverse complement strand
TGCCCACGCCCTGCACCGGGCCAGTCACGCCAGGATCGCGAAACCCTGAAAACCCTCAATTCTCTCCCCCCCACAGTTGAGCAAGTATGGCGCTGGGGCGCTCCGGGGCCTTCGGCAGCCGTTCCTGGCCATCTCCATCCCCTTCGCTCTCACCGGCGCGATGCCGGCCACGAACGGGCAGGGCCTGGAGGTCTCCGCGGCGCGAACGGCCCTGACCGAGGGCGATGCCCGCTGGCAAGACCATTACGCCTGCTGCGCCGACTATGGAGCTTTCGGCTGTTCGGCGGCCACCCGCCCCCCCGCCGGCGCGCCGCGCGCCCGCTCGTCCAGCAGCTCGAAGTAGAAGCCCCATTCCCCCACGCCTTGCGTCACCTTCACGAGCAGTTCATTCCAGCCCCGAGCAAGAGCCACCGGCGCGATGAACTCGCCCGGCAAGGCATAGGTCGCATTCCTGCCCGTAAGCGCCAGCCGACCGTTCACCCACAGCTTGCAGCGGTCGTCGCTCCCCACCGCCACCACCGCCGTGCGTTCCCTGTCGCTGTACGCCCAGGCGGTCGCGTAGGCCACCGCGTGCTCGGCCGGGCCGAGGAGCGCCTTGAGATTGACGTAGCTTCCCTCAGCCGCCACCCGGCGCCAATGCAGCTCGCCTGCCAGTCCCGTATACGCCCGGTCCAGCCGCACGCCATCAACCTCGGGCGGGAGAGGAACGTCCAGCCCCCACTCCTCGCCCTCCCCACGAAAGGGTCCGAGAATCTGCCAGTTCCTCACGAATTCGCGCGGGGTTCGCACGTGGACCCGGTGGAACTGGTAGAGCGTCGCCACGGGCAGATCGAAGCCCTGAGTCAGCTCCAGCACCCGGGCTGGCGGGTCCGGCTCGCCCGCTTCTGTGCAGGCCTCCAGAAGGCCCCCCAGGAGGTCAATCGTCCGCGGGTGCGCCGGGAACGTCTGGAGACACCAGAGGATTCGCTCAACGCATCGGCGCGGGTTCGCCTGCTCCAACTCGAGGAGGTCGCGGAACAGCCGCCATCCTTCATCGCCTGGCCCCAGCGCCGGCAGCCTGGCCACGAGGGTCTTCACGGCCGCCTCCCTGTCGAACGGCAGATGGGCGACGATCGGCTGGCCGGCCAGATGCGCCTCGTGCCCGGCCGGCATGGGCTTGCCCACGGCCCCTTGGCTCTGGACAGCGAACGGTGCCGTCGTGTGAGCCAGCCGCCCGCTCTTCACTGGCGCGCTCACCCACTGCCATTGGGTCGCCGCGTCCTCCGGGGCGGCTTCGCCATCGAAGCCCCAGTAGCCTCCCACCGCTGCGGCCAACTGCGGAGCCAACGTGCCGGGCTCCCGGAAGCGGGCTCGAATCTCTTCCTCAGACAGGGCGCGGCTGAACACCCGCACTTCGTCCATCGTGCCCGCGAAGTAGTGCGGGCCGTTGGCCCATCGGCCCAGGTAGAGCGCCCCTCGGCCCGGCTGACGCGGCTTGTTGACTTCCGCCTGCGCCACCGGCTGCGCGTCGCGGTAGAGCCTCAGCCTGGCGCCGTCGTAGGTCATCGCCAGGTGGTGCCATTGCCGCAGCTTGAGGGCGCCCTCCTCGCTCCAGGCCTCGAACCGGTTCTCCTTCTCGCCCCCGATATTCAGGTCGGCCACCACCTTGTCTCGATAGATCACAAGCCCGTAATACCCGTCGAGCCATGCGTGGCCGTTCTTGTTCACGACCCACTGCTTCGTGTCAGCCCCAGGGGCGAAGGTGTCGAGGCACACCCATGCCTCCACGGTGAACTCCGGGGGGTCCAGCTCCGGCGCGTGCGGCACCACAACGCAACCGCTCCGGCCGTCGCAGCGCATGCCCAGGCCCACCCGCCCCGCGGCGGGGGCCGTGCCTTCCTGGTGGCCCTCCACCCAGCACTGCCAGCCGCGGCGGCTCTGCTCGCGGCGACCGGCGGCGAGTTCGTCTTCGATCACCACCGTCTCCCGGCCCTTCGCCACGATCGCGGTGCGGTCCCACACCGCCCGCCCGCCCACGGTCATGAAGGCCACGCCTGCGATCGGGCGCGTGAGCAGTTGGGTCCACGCCAAGGGCAGGCGCAACTCGTGCCATTGGCCTGGCGGGGGCAGCGGCCCCATCGCCCGGCCGCGAAGCGCGGGGCGCCCCCACACCCCACGGAAGGCCCACCCCCGCCCGTCGTGCAGCCCCAGAGCCACCGCCGCAGGCGGGTCCTGCGGGTCCACCCACACCCATTGCGACAACGTGGGCCTGTCCAGCGGCGGCGAGAGGTGAGAGACGACGGGCTCGTCGAACTCCAGGATGGCGTGCGACTTCACCTCGTAGTGGTTTGCAGGCGGCGGCTGCGAGTGGGCCCGCGCCCCGGAGCGGCGCGGCTCGGCCACCCATTCCCAGTCGCCGCGGGCGAGCCCTCGCGGCGCCTCGTCGTCCATCAGCATGGTCTCGCGGCCCCCTGCGACGATCGCCGTGCGGTCCCATACGATGCGAGGGGGGCCCTGCTGGCAGAAGTTGATCCCGCAGATGGGCTTGTCGTGCAGGTCTACGCCCAGGAGCGGCACCCGCAACTCGTGCCAGGCGTTCTCCGGTATCGAGTCCAGGGAGCCCATCTCGCAGGGCGGGACGATCCAGTTCGCGATCGGCTTGCCCCAGTAGGCGCGATGGCCCCACGGGTCCATCCCCAGGCCGCTGTTGAACTCGAGCAGCGCGGAGCGAAGGTTTCGGCCGCCGCCTATGTGCACCCACTGCGAGAGGCAGGCGTCGGCCTGCCAGGCCAGGCGTTCGCGCACCGCGGCCGGCACGCCCAGGCGCGCCGCGCGGTCGAACAGGGCCGCGCGCGGCGTCAGGTCCCGCCGGAGCAGCTCCAGCAGCAGCGCCTCGGCCGCGTCGCTCTCGGGGTGCTGGCGGATGAACGCCCAGTAACGCTCCGCCAGGTCCGCGCTCGAGGCGGCGCGGGTGGCGGCGTGTTTCCTGAAGAGGTCGCGAGCCATCGGCAGGTCCGGAAGCTCGGCGACGATGGCCGATACGGCTTCGCCCTGCTCCGTGGTGTACGCGTCGAGATACACGCGGGCTGGGTTGGCATCGCCTGAGGCATCGCCCGCGCCCCACGCGAAAGCTACGGCGGGGCCGCCCGAGGCGGGCCGGTCATCCCAGGCCGTCGCCTGGAGTGCGATCTGCCGCCAGTCTTCGGCGGGCCGGAACACGCCCTTCCACGGCAGCAGGAGCTCACAGGAGTAATGCCCTGTGGCCGGTTCGTGCGCGACCAGCGCCCGCGTGCCCGCTGGCGTCGGAGCGTCGCCGAGGCCCAGCAGACGCGTTCTCCCTGCGGCGTCGAGCCCGATGGACCAACGGTACACGCCCTGATTAGTCCGCAGGGCCAGCTCGATCCAATCGCCCGACGATGCCTCCGGCGGCCCGCTCCAGGGGGCGGCCTGAGCGTCCCGATAACGGGCGACGATGTAGAGGAACCTCTCGTCGTGGGCCACGTGCATCGAGCCGCGTCGGTCGTGGGGATCGGTCAAGGCCACCAGGTCCCGCGCATCCGGAGGCAGGCTCGCGCGGCCCGCAAGCGCCCCCGGTGGCAGCCGGTAAGCAACGCGCACCGGCGCTGGCTCCGGCTCAGGCCCGGCCCTCGCGGTGAAACAATGCACCGCATCGGCATCGCAGATCAGCAGCGCGCCCTGCCCCCAAGCCGCCTGGGCAGCCTTGCCCTCCACGCCCGGCAACAGTTGGGTCGCCCGATGAGCGCCGGTCGCACGGTCGAACGCATCCACACGCGTCGCCGCGCCACGCGGAGAACGCGGCGCCGGCGACAGAACGAACACCCTGTCGGCCGCAGCGTGGTAGCCCACGATCTCGCCGGCCGTGCCCTCTGCCAGCTTGGGCAACCGATAGGTCACCGTCTGGCCGTCGGGCAGGCGCACGGCATCCACCACCCCCGCGTCGGGGATCTCGAAGAGCGTATCCCCCGCCAGCTCGCCCCAGACCTTCCTGCGGACCACGCCCCCGGCCTCCCCGCGGCTGACGAGCCAGTGCTTGTGCGGCTCGGCATCGTAGGACCTGTCCCAGTAGAGGTGGACCCAGGAGCGACCCACTTCGAAGCGCTGAATCCGACGCGGGTCGAGCGAACCCAGATTGACCGGCATGCGACGCGCCGAGCCCTCGGCCAGCAACACCTCCGACAGGCACTTGTCTTGCCCAACCAGGTACGCCCGCCCATCTCCACAGGCAAGCACGACGGGCCACGGCCCGCCGTCGGGGGGAAACGGCTTGACATCGGCAACCCAGCCGTCGGCGACGCGGAGGAGCAGGTCCGACGGCCCCTCTCGCCTGCCCGTGAACCGGCTCGTGAGCAGATGCAGCCACTGGCCATCCCACGCCACCGCGTCCGTGGCGAAGCTGGGCCGGCCAAACAGATCATTGAAGCTGCGCTGCCAGGCGATCTGCCCGGAATCGAGGCGCAGCATGGCCGCCTCGCGCCCCTGCTTCGGACGCGCCACAAGCAGGAAGCCCCCGCAGACGAGCCGCTCGCGAATGTCGAAGTCCGTCTCCGCCGTCCAGCGGCACTCGCCGCTCAGAGCATCCAGGGCCATCACCGAGCGGGGATAGAACAGCAGCATTGCCTTCGTTGGCGTCGTCCCGGGCGGAGCGGGCAGGGTCACCCAGGCGACGTCCCGCACTCCGTCGTCCACCCTTCGCCGCCAAAGGATGGTGGGGGCGGCGCTCAGCGCCAGGCACTCCAGCACGCCGCGCGAGAGGATGCAGGCCCTGTCCCCCAGCCCCGCCTCGCCCGGCGCCCGCCACACCGCCGCCGCAGGGCGCAGCAGCGACCAGGCGCGCTCGAGCGGGAGATCGAGCTTCCGAGGGGCCGCCCGTGAGGACCCGGGGGGCGGCGGCGTCAGGCGGTCGGTCAGCGCGAGCAGTTGCCTGCCGCGCACCGCGAAATCGCGCACGGGCTCCGCACAGGGCCACTCGGCGCGTTCGAGCGTCTGCCCTGTCTCCGCGGCCACACGCCACAGGCGGTTGGCCGAGCGCAGCACCACATCGGCGCCGAAGAGCTTGGGGCTGCCCTCGATGCCCTCGGGGAAGTGCCGCTCCCAGAGCACCTCGCCGCTTGCCACGGCCAACCCCGTGAGCCAGCCGCCATCGCGGGCCACCACGGCGGCGCCCGAGGCGCCGAGCAACTCGCCAGAGGGGGCGAAGGGCGCTTCCCAGAGCCGCCGGCCCGTCGCCGAATCCAGCGCAAACAGCCCCGAACAGTCGCGCGGAGCGAAGACCACGGCGCCGCCCGCCCATGCAAGGCCGCCCCGCCGGCGGAGAACTCCCGGCAGGTTCCTCCCCAGCCGTGCCCGCGGGTATGTGCGAACCCACTCCAGCATGCCGTCGCGCGCGTCGCACCGCGCCACGAAGCCGAGGTTGGTGAGGCAGTAGACCGCGCCCAGGTGCACCAACGGTGCGTTGCCGTAGCGGGCCAGGTCCACCTGCTCGGCGGCCAGATCGGGTGCGCCCGGCGCTCGCGGGAGGCCCAGCGGGCACGAGGTCAGAAAGCGCTGCCACAGGAGCGCACCGTCCCGAGCGTCCAGGCAGACCAGCCAGACGGGAACCACGGGGGCCCCCGCGCCGCGGACGGCGAGCACGTAGAGACGCCCGTCGGCCAGGGCGGGGTCGGTCACCGGCACCAGCCCGTCGGACCACGGCGCGCCCTCCGTGCGCCAGAGGACCTCCCCCGTCGCCAGGTCAAGGGCAGCCACGCCGGTCATGAACTGCCCCGAGGCATCGAGACCCCATCGGGTGAACACGGAGCGCTCATCGGTCGCCGGCTCGAATGGCCCGGGCACCACGAGGGCGTCGTGGGCGGGACGCTCCCTGCCGGCCGCACTCGGAGGCCCCGCGGGTGTACGCCACCAGAGCGGGGCGGACGTGTCGCGCCCATAGGCAACCAGCCCCTTGGGGCCGCCCGCGAGCAGCATGTCCCCGCGCACCACCAGGCGAGGCTGCGCCTCGAGCGCGGCTGCCTGGGGCGTGCGCCGGCTTGGCCCGGCCGTCTCGACGGCCCACGGCGCCACGGGAGGGGCGACGATGCCTCGCTCCTGGAGGTCGGCGAGCCGCAGCTCTGGCCGGGCCGCGGCGCGGTCTGCTTCCTGCCGCTGGGCCAGGGCTTCGCCGGCCTGCGCGCGGGTGCGAAGCGGCAGAGCTTCCGCGTGGGCACGCACGTCGCTGAAACAGCGGAAGGCCAGGCCCGCGTGCCCGCGGCGCAGGGCACGCTCTGCGAACGCCATCATCGCCTCCTGAGTCCCCGAAGCCCAGGGGTACGCGCGCCACAGAGCGAAGGCCGCTTGAGCAGCCTGTGCCTCACTCGTTCCGCCCCAGGCGCGGCGCCCCGTATCCTCGAGGGCCGCCGTGGGCCTTCGGCCGGCCTCCTCCTGGTGCTGGCGCACAGCGGCCAGAGCCGGGGGCGCGAGCGCCAGAAGCCAGCGGTCCAGCGCCGTCCACAGGGCGGCTTGCCCGCCCGCCGTCTGGGCCACGGTGGTATCGCTCCTGGCCGCTTCACCGATGAGCGCGTGCAGAGCATCGGGGCGAAGGTCCGCGCCTGCGGCCCGCAGCGCCTCCCAACGTGCCTCGAGCGCCCACCGGCGGGGAAACTCCAGCGGCGGGGCGACCCGCTCGCGCGCAAGCTCCCGAAGCAGCCCGTCGGCTCGCCCGCTGGGCCCGTCGGACGCCATTTCCTCGAGAACGGCGACCGCCTCATCTCGGCGCCCAGCGGCCAGGAGAAGCTCGACCCTCTGGTCGCGGCTCCAGGCGGTCGGGCCCGCGATCTTCTCGATGCGGCCGAGCGCGCGTGCCGCGTCCCAGAGGCGCCCGGCGTCCCTGGCCAACTCCAGCTCGGCCCGCCAGGCGAGTTCCACGGCGGGATGCTGGTCGAGGAGCCGCCCGGCGCGCTGGAGGGCGAGCAACCGACGGATGGCGTACTGCGCCCAGTCCTCGCCGTCCTCGAGCTCGCGTCGCTGGGAGAGGGTTGCCTGGAGAATCTTCTGGAGCGCAGCGACGGCGACATCCGGGGCGCCGGGACAGGAGTCGATCAGGCTCTTCAACGCGGCATTCGCGCGGCTGCGGCAGCCGGCGTCGGCCAGGCGGTCCGCAATCTCGCCCCAGGCGACGAGCCGGTGCTCGGCATCCGCGGGGAACCGCCGGAGGAGGGCCTCGAGCAGTTCAATCAGGCGCAGCGAGAGGGTTTGGTCCCGGAGCCTCTTGTCCTTGACCGCCTGATGGAGTTCCTCCGTCCATCGCTTCTTGTTGGCGTCATAGGTGTCTTGCCAGGTGGCCCGCCACTCGATCGGCGTGTCGCCGGCCTGAACGCCCACGCGGTCAATTGGCCGCGGCGGCATGGCCTCATCGGCGGCGCGGGCCGAGGCGGCGGCCCACAACGCCAGAGCCATTGCGGTACGGCACTTCGACATCATCTCTCGCTCGCAATGGCCTCTTGCGGCACGAGCAACTCGCGGGGATGGCGAGCGATCCACGGGGGCACGTTGTACAGCTCGACGACGCACCGCAAGCTCGCAAGGGACAGCGACAGCACGGCCCCCCGAGCCTCGGGCGGCACGGGCACCGAGACCTGGTCGCCCGACGCAATGGCCTTGCCCTCCCACACGATCCTGCCGTCGGACGTTCGCAGGACGACCGCTGTGGTGGCCTGACCCACGCTCGGGAAGCCGAGGACGAGTGCCTCGGTGCTCTTCGGGACGTAGAAGTAGAGCGGCTGGTCGGCCCGCGGGAGCCAGAGGCGGAACTCCTTGCCCTTGGGCTTGCCAGGCTCGTCCGCGCGTCCCGCCCACACGGAGAGGGGCCGGGGCTCGAAGCCCAGTTCGGCGGTCTTCCAGTAGCCGGTCCCAGGGTCGAGGGCGTAGACGCCGTCGGCGGGCAAGACGGCCTCCATCGTCGCGGGCTTGCCCTTCTCGGCCTTGATGTCGCCCTCGGCCACCACGGCGGCGGCATCGCCCAACCGACGCAGCACCCAATGGCCGTCCACCGTGTGGCCCGCGTCGAAGGGCGTGAAGGTGAGCTTCAGCACTTCGCCTTTCCGGCCAGAAAAGCAGTGGATGCCGGATTCGACGCACAGGGGGGAGCGGGGGACCTCGCCCCACGCGCGCACGGCCTCGGGCATACGCTCGGCAAGGGGGACCAGCTTCTCGCTCCAGGCTTTGCGCTCGATCTCCGCAACGGCCAGGTCTTCGAAGCGCTTCAGGTCGTCGGCGAAGAGTCGGGCCGTTTCCTCCGCCGTCGGGATGTCGGTCCGCGCCGTCTTCCACGCCTCGGCCTGCTTGGGGTCGAAGTCCTTGAGCTTCAGGAGCGCGCCGAAGCGGTGCTTGAACCACTCGCTCTCGAGCAGCGGGTAGGCGTGGATCAGCCCCGTGTCCAGCAGTCGGCGGCTGAAGACGATCAGCGCTTCCGCCGCCTGCTGGATGGCCGGCGCGTCCTTGCCGCGGGTGGCCTGGTCGTAGTCGAGCGAGAGCCGCAGCCAGTGGAGATACATCGCCACGCGGTCGAGCCGCGCGCGAATGGCGGCCTCGCTTTCCAGGGCATAGGCGTTCCGAAGGTCGAGAAGCGCCAGCTTGAGTCCGCGCGCGGCGAAGCGCTCGCCATATGCCCACCGCTCGTACAGGCGCCGCATCGGCTCGGCCGCCCTGCCGAAGGCGCGCTCGCAGAAGTCACCGACCAGCGCCTTCGGGTCGAGCTCGGGTTCCCACATCAGCTTCGACGCGGCCCAATAGCCCAGGCCATTGGGGCCCCAATTGCACGACGACTCGGCATCGTAGGTCGAGAGACCCAGGTCGCGGTAATGGCGGATGCTCTCGGCCAGCTCGTACACGCGGCTTCCCTTGGCCTTGCCGGGCATATCCCAGTCCCAGGGGTAGACGCTGAAGTAGTCGTAGACGCCGAGCCTCGCGCCCAGCTTGCGGAAGGCCGTGACCTGTTCGTCGAAGGAGAGTTTCGTATAGCGGAAGCCGGTGGTGACCTGGACGTAGACGCCCGGGGCGAACGGCTGTTTCGGCGGCTCGCAGTGGAAGGCGTAGGCGTAGAGGCCCACCCACTTGTCGGGGAACTCCTTGCGCACGGCCGTGGCCACCTGGCTCGCCAGGAGGAAGGCCCGGTCGCTCACGGAGCCGAGGGCGGCGCAGCGCTCGCACTCGCAGTAGCCCCCGCCGTCGTTGGGGTCCACCGACACCATGTTCCGCCCGGGCTCCTTGCGCAAGGCGGCCAGCACGCCTTCGATGACCCGCTGCTGAACCTCGGGGTTGCTCGTGCACAGTTGCAGCGGCTTACGCTCGCCCTTGACGAGGCCGAACCACTCGGGGTGCTTCTCGAACTCGCGGGCAGGCACATAGCGCTCCCAGGCGTGACCGCAGTCGGTCTGAAAGGCGCCGAACTGCCGGTTGCGCTTCATCCACGCCGCGTAGTCATCGGCCAGCTTCTTCGTCCGATGCCCCCAGCCGTACCAGATGCGGCGATAGCCGAAGGCCGGCGTCGCCCGCAGGTTCACGGTCACTGCCAGGCTGGGGTGCTTCGGCACCACGGTCCACACGGGGTCGGGGAAGTACCACCGGCAGCCGATGTGTTCGAGGAAGGCATAGACCGCGTGCTGAAGGCCCAACTCCGTGTTGGCGCGGAGGGTCAGACGCTCGGGCTCGCTTTGGACGGTGAAGCCCTCCGGCCCCAGGGCGCCATCGCCCGAGGCGAGCACGATGGCCCCCCTCGGCTCAGGCGTGGCGCCGATGGGCAGGGCGGCTCCCGTGACCTCGCGGAGCCAATGCTGGAGTTCCTTGGCGCATGCCTCGCGCGCTGGGGTCTTCTCACCCTCGATGAGGATGTGACACCGCGGCTGGCCGTCCTCCGCTATGGCGAAGGGTTTCGGCTGTCGCGCGAGCGCGGCGCAGCCCAGAAAGGCTGGGGCTCCAAGCAGGAGTAGGGCCAACGGCTTCATCGGCGTTTCCTCGACATACTGGCTGCGTTCCGGTCTTCGTAGCGATTCTGCCGCCGCCCAGGCAAGCTCCCACGATACCCTCCCAAAGATATTGAAACCTTCGGGAGGGAGAGTTCGCTGAGGCAGAGCCTCCCGCGGGTTGCAAACCCGCGGGAGGTTGGTTCCTTTCATCGCATGGCGGCCTGCAGTGCCACGATCTCGTCGGCCAGCAGGCGGCGGAGGGCGTCGAGGCCGCCCAGGTCGGCCATCTTCTCGGGGTCGAGAAGGTCGAAGCCGTCGGCCGGGAACTTCGCGCCGCCCGAGGTGTAGGCGGACCAATCTGTCCGTATGCTCTCCGCGATCTTCCCGAGCACGGCCTCGGCTCTGGCGCACTCGGCCTGCCCCTTGCCCGCCCTCTTCGCCTCGGCGACGAGGGACTCGAGTTTGCAGAGGTACTTCAGGTCGTCAATCCCCTCGCGCGAGCGCTCGTAATCCAGCGTGGGGTAGACCGTCGCGTCGCGGGTGCGGACGACGGAGCCGCGCTCGTTGCGCAGGTTGTAGTACCATTCGACCTTGCCCCGCACGCCAAACTTGGTCATGCGCCAGAAGAAGAAGCCGAAGGGGAAGCGGCCAGTACCGGCGTTGACGAACCAGGGGATCGCCCCGGTCTTCTGCTGCAACTCCTCGATGAACTCCTGGTTGATCAAGGTCCGGCCCTGATTGTGGTGGTCAATGCCGTCCCAACCGTTGTTGAAGGTGGCCACGTTGAGCCAGGGGGCCATGGCCATGACCTCGCGGTAGCCGTTCATGTCGCTCGTCGTGGCGATCTCGGGCAATTCCTCCCAGGCGAATCGCGCCAGGTTCTCGGCGATCTTCACGCCCTCAATGCCTTTGTTGGTCAGTTCATCGCCGATGCTCATGAGGACGGGCACGTTGTGCTTCTGCGTCTCGGCGTGGAGGCGGCGCATGACCTGGAGGAACTTCTGCTGCCAGCGCTTGCTGGTCTCGGCGCCATAGCCTGCCAGCGTGGTGAGTTGAAGCTCCATCGGGGTGGCGAAGTAGAGCGGCGCCGGGAAGCCGGCCCTCTTGTAGGCCTCGATGAACTTCCCCAACTCGCTGGTGTCGGCGTCATTCACCGGCAGATGGAACTCGTAGAGGGGCGCGACGCACGTCATCCCGTGGCGCCGCATGTCGGCCAGGTGGGCATTGAGCGCCTCGTCGTCCTTGGGGCTCGAGTAGTTGTAGCCGAGGGCGAAAGGCGGGTCGGCCAGGCGGATGGGCAGCACCTCGAGCGTCACGGCGATGGCGCCGACGGGCTGGCCTTTGGACGTCACGGTGACTTTGCCCTGGTACGTGCCCGCCTTGGCGTCCTCGGGAACCTGCACCGTGCACCAGAAGAACTCGGTGCTGTGGGCGGCCATGTTCCAGGGCTTGCCTAGCGGCATCAGGATGTCGCGTCCCTCGCCCAGGAAGTGCTCGACCGAGGTCACCGACACATGGCTGGCCGGGATGGCGCCGGCCGGCCCCTGGAGGTCGCTGGACGTGATGAAGACCTCCTCGAGCGCCTGCCTCGGACGCAGGAGGAAGCTGAACGGCTCGTACTCGCCGAGGGCGGCGAACAGGCGCGCCTCCCGCTCGCCTCCCGCGCTCGTGCGTTGCACGGTGACCGCGGCAGGAGCCTTGAACGTAACCGCCCTGCCGTCCGCGGCCTTGATCGTGACCTCCTGCGGACTCCCGTAGGTGACGGGACGCGCCGCCAGGGGCCTCTGGTCGGCTTTGGGGTCGAGATTGTAGTCGGTCACGAACAGGTCGAGTTCGGCCCCTCCCGCCACGCGGGCGGCGAACAGGAGCAGACACAGGAAACGACGCGTCCTCATCGGGGTGCTCCTCATCTAGTCGTCCACCTTGCCGCCCACGGGCACGAGCGCCACATCGTCGAGCCAGATCGTGCCCTCGCCGATGTGGTAGAAGAAGACGTTGAAGGTCGGGCTGTTGGCCTCGGGCTTGCCCATCACCGTGTACTCCTTCCACTCGGGGCCGATCTTCTCGCGGAGCACGCCCGTCGCGCCCGACTCGAAGTTGACGAAGAGGAGGTTATCGCCCTCGCCTTTGGCCCAGAAGGTGAGCTTGTACTCGGTGGCGCCCTGGACCATGGGGATCTTGGGCGTCATGATGCCGATGCGCCCCTTCTTGCCCGTGCAGCGGATGCGCGCCGAGTACTTGCCCGAGTGGACGTGCTCCGGCTTGTCCTCCCAGTAGTTCTCGTAATCGCCGCCCCAGCTCCAGCCGCCCCACCAGAGCCAGCGCGAGCGGTCCTTGGCCGAATTGCGGTTCACTTGCTCGAAACCGCCGTTCTGGATGAAGTTGAGAGGCGGATTGGTGACGGAGAGCGACCTGGACTCGTAGGTGCCCGCAAGCCGCTCTTCGAGCATCTTCTTGCGTCGGGCGTACGCTTCGTTGCTCAGCAGGCCGTCTTCCTTCTGGCGCTCGACGGCCTTGAGCGCGGCCTCGATGCGCTCCTTGGGCCAGAGCTGCTTCGTCAGCGCGTCCTTGTCCTCCTTCTCGCCGCTGCTCGACGCGCTCGGAGCGAGCGCCAGGGCGGCCGCGATGAAGCGGGTGGCGAGCGTGAGCCTGTGCATGCGGGGCCTCCAGGTGAGCCAGAGGGCGTGCCAGCGACACACCCCCGTTCTTACCACAATCGGGGCGATTTGACAAGCGGGCGCACCGGGTTGGGTGCGGGCCGGAATTGTCGGTGGCTGCGGGAGCTCCGAAGGAGCGAAATAGGATAGGAACAAGACCGCTCCGCGACAGCCCGGACAGGGCGGAATAGAGAGCTTCTATCTCGCCCCTTCAGGGCTGGACCCGTGAATCCCGCTGAACCCAGGGCGTTGCCCTGGGCTATCCCATGCGAGCCCTTCAGGCTCCAGAGACAATCACCCTGCCTACAATTCCGGCCCGCACCCCAGCGGGTTTGACCGCCCGGCGGCCTGCGGCTATAATCCGATCATGTTGCAGATCGAGCATCTCACGAAGCGCTTCGGAACCAAGGTCGCCGTCAGCGATCTGTCGCTGGAGGTGCGCGCCGGGGAACTGGTGGCCTTCCTCGGGCCGAACGGCGCGGGCAAGACGACGACTCTCAAGTGCGTGGCCGGCCTCTTCTGGCCCTCCGCGGGACGCGTGCTGGTGGGCGGCCACGACGTTCACGCCCAGCCCGTGGCGGCCAAGCGGCTGCTGAGCTACGTGCCGGACCAGCCCTACCTCTACGAGAAGCTGTCGGGGCGCGAGTTCCTGCTCTTCGTGGCGCGCCTCTATGGCCTGGGGCGCCAGCAGTGCTCCCGCGCGGTGGAGGAGCTGCTCGCCCTCTTCGAGGCCGACGAGTGGGCCGACGACCTGGCCGAAAACTACTCGCACGGCATGCGCCAGAAGATCGTGCTCTCCGCGGCCCTGCTCCACGAGCCCAGGCTGCTGGTCGTGGACGAGCCCATGGTGGGGCTGGACCCCGCAAGCGCCAAGCTGGTCAAGAGCGTCCTCCGCGAGCGGGTCGCGGCCGGCTGCGCCATCCTCATGTCCACCCACACCCTCTCGGTGGCCGAGGAGGTGGCCGACCGCATCGGCATCCTGCACCGCGGCCGGCTGCTGGCGGAGGGCACCCAGGCCGACCTGCGGCGCTCGGCGGCGGGGGCGGCGGATGGCAACCTCGAGGAGATCTTTCTGCAACTCACTGAGAACGCGTCACGCGCCGAATCGGAGCCTGCCTCCACCCTCTGAGCGCCCAGGACCCTGCACGTGCCCCCCTACGATTCCCTCGAGCGCGAACGACTGCGGAGCATCCTCGGCCCGCTCTTCATCGAGCATCGCGAGGTGGACTTCCGCGGCGGCGTGATCTTCCACGGCTGGGCGAGCGCCTACTGCGCCGAGTACCGCCGGGAGGTCGAGCAGGGCCTCCGGCAACTGCCGGCGCGCTTCTGCTTCGAGGAGTTCGACGGCCACCAGCATCTCACCGTGACCGTGCCCGGGCCCGCCGCGAAGCCCGTGAACCGGCCGCTGCACCTGGCGCTGTTCCTGGCCACGGTGCTCACCACCCTGATCGCGGGAGCGGGATGGCGGTTCGACAGCTTCCTGGCGCAACTGGGCGGCGCGCTGCTCGGCACGCCGGGGAGCCCGTCGCTGCTGGAACTGGCCCAGGCCCTTCTCGCCGAGGGCGGCGCCTTCTCCTTCGCCATCCTCGCGATCCTCGGCTCGCACGAGTGCGGCCACTATTTCATGGCACGCCGCTACGGCATGCTGGTGACGCCGCCGTTCTTCCTGCCCGCGCCCATTCCGCCGATCGGCACGTTCGGCGCGGTGATCAAGATGCGCAGCCCGATGATGCACCGGCGGGCGCTGCTGGACATCGGTCTGGCCGGCCCGCTCGCGGGGCTCGCCGTGGCCCTCCCCTTCCTCGTCTACGGTCTCCTGCACAGCCGGTTCGAGATCCTGCGCTACTGGGAGGAGGGCGGCGCGCTGGTGTTCGGCGACTCGCTGTTCACGTGGGGCCTCTCGCGGCTCCTGGTCGGGGTGGCGCCGCCAGGGTATGCGCTCGACTGGCTTTCGCACCCCTTCGCCTGGGCCGGCTGGATCGGGCTGCTGGTGACCATGCTGAATCTGATCCCCGTGGGCCAGCTCGACGGGAGCCATGTGCTCTACGCGTTCTTCGGGCGGCGGCAACTCCATGTGGCCTACTTCTTCCTCGGCGTGCTCGTCGCGCTGAGCCAGCAGTGGCGGGGGTGGCTGCTCTGGTGCGTGCTCATGGTGGCGCTGATGCGGGTGGCCCACCCGCCCGTGGTCATCGAGGATGTGCCGCTGGGGCGGGCGCGGCGCGCGTTGGGCTGGGCCGCGGTGGCGATCTTCGTGCTGCTCTTCATGCCGGCGCCCGTGCGGGGCGTCTTCTGAGCGGCGCTACCGGGGGGGCAGCTTCAGGCGCCAGCCCGGCAGGATCTCGGGCTTCTGCCCCTCGGGAAGCGGCTCCACCAGTTTGGCATAGAGGTTCGGCCGTCGCGCCTTCAGGTACCGCCGCCCGCTCGACAGGTTGAGCTTCTCGGGCGTGCAGAGGGCCACCACCACGTCCTCGCCCAGGGCGTGCGCCTCGGCCAGAATCTCGCCGAAGGGGTCAATGATCATCGTGTTGCCCGTCTTGATCGTGTCGTAGTCCACCCCCACGGCATTGGTGAAGACGTAGTAGACCCCGTTCTCATAGGCTCGCGTGGGCAGCCAGCGCATCAGCCAGGCGCGGCCCTTCGGCCCCGTGAACTCCATCCGCAGGGGCACGGGGTCGCGGTCCCGGTTCTCCCAGAAGAGCTTGTCGATCTTGCCGCGTCCGGGCATGGGGCTCTCGAGTCCGCAGGTCACGTGCGGGGCGAAGATCACCTCGGCCCCGAGCAGGGCTGTGATGCGCGGGTTCTCGACGAGGTTGTTGTCGTAGCAGATGAGGATGCCGCAGCGGATGCCGCACAGGTCGAACACCGTGTACTGGTCGCCACACGTGAGGTTCGGGTTGATGAAGGCGTGAATCTTGCGGTGCTTCGCCACAAAGCCCTCGGGCGCCACGGCCACGTAGCAGTTGTAGAGCTTGCCCTCGTGCCGCTCGAGGAGGCCGGCCAGCAGCGGCACCCCCAGGCGCCGGCTCAGGGCCAGCAGGCGTTGTGTGCTCGGCCCGTCGGGCACCTGCTCGGCCAGGGCCTCGAGCTGCTCGCGCGACTGGGTCTGGAGGAACGTATAGCCGGTGATGCAGCATTCGTGGAAACTCACGATCTCGGCCCGCTGCTCCACGGCGCGCTGCGCCAGCGCCTCGATGCGGCCGAAGTTGTAATCCTTGTCGCCGTCCCGCGCCTCGAATTGGGCGCCCGCGATGCGGATGTCTCTCATGCCCTTGCCCCTGCGCCGCAGGATCCGACTCACCGGCCTGCACCAGCTTGCCATACAGGCTCGCCCGCGTCAAGCGGCGGTGAGGGGCTGGACCCGGGCCGGAGCCGGGTGTGGGCCGTTTCTGTAGGCAGCTCCTGCTGCGGATTCCCGTAGCGACAGGCGTCCCGCCTGTCGAAGGGATGAAGGTAGCCGCAAGCGGGACGCTCGCGTCTACCTCTCCCGCGGGCCTACCCGTGTTCCGGGGATTCTCGCATCAGCCCCCCCCTGCGATCCCTGCCCGCACCCGGCCGGAGCCTTTGACATTTCGCGGGACATGGTAGATAATGCCTGCGCGCGCAAAGGCCAGCCTTGCCGAGCGCGGACCGGCCCAGAGGGAGCATTATGCGCCACGACGGGGGGCGACCCACACAGAGCACGCCTTGCGCTCCACCGCCGGCGGCAACCCGCCGCGTGCTGGTGGTGGACGACGAAGCGGTGATCTGCAAGTATCTGCTGCAAGTGTTGCGCGACCACGGGTGCGAGGCGGTGGCGCACCAGACGGGCCAGGGAGCGCTCAAGGAGCTCGACCAGGGCCATTACTCGGTCCTGGTGGCGGACATCCGGCTCCAGGACATGAGCGGCCTCGAGCTGCTGCGCCAGGTCCGCGAGCGCTTTCCCGAGACCTCGGTGGTGGTGATCACGGCGCACGGCTCGATCGAGACGGCCATCGAGGCGATGAAGCTCGGGGCCACCGACTATCTCACGAAACCGTTCCGGGCCGAGGAGTTCTGCCTGGTCATTGACAAGGTGTTCAGCGAGCGTCGGCTGCTCGACGAGGTGGCCCAGTTGCGCTGGGAGCTTGCCGGCGAGCACCGCTTCGAGAACATGATCAGCCAGGACCCCAAGATGCGCGAGATCTTCAGCACGATCGCGCGCGTGGCCGCCACCGATGCCACGGTGCTCATCACGGGCGAGACCGGCACGGGCAAGGAGCTGGTGGCCAGGGCCATCCACAACAAGTCGCCCCGCCGCGACAAGCCGTTCATGGCCATCAACTGCGGGGCCTTCCCCGAGACGCTGCTGGAGAGCGAGTTGTTCGGCCACGAGCAGGGGGCCTTCACCGGCGCGGTCGCCGCCAAGCCCGGCATCTTCGAGGTGGCCAACACCGGCTCGCTGCTGCTCGACGAGATCGGCAACATCCCGCCCGCCATGCAGGTCAAGCTCCTGCGCGTGCTCGAATCCATGGAGTACAAGCGCGTCGGCGGCGTCGAGACGCGCCAGTGCGACGTGCGCGTCATCGCCGCCACCCACGTGAACCTGGCCGAGGCGGTGGCGCAGGGCACGTTCCGGCAGGACCTCTTCTATCGCGTGAACGTGGTGCCGATCGTGCTGCCGCCGTTGCGCGAGCGTGCCGCCGACATCCCCCTGCTGGTCGAGCACTTCATGCGCCGCTACGGCCCGACGCTCAATCCGGCGGTGCGCGACGTGTCGCGCCCCGCCATGCGCAAGCTCCTGCGCCACTCGTGGCCCGGAAACATCCGCCAACTCGACCACGTGATCCAGCGCGCCCTGATCCTGGCCGAGGGCGACGCCCTTCTGCCCGAGCATCTGGCCCTGGACGACGGCGAGCCCGCGCCGGCCGCCCCGGAGTTCGACTTCAACGACCAGCTTTCCCTCGACGAACTGCGCGAGCGGCTGGTCGAGCGCCTCGAGCGCTCGTACCTGGAGAGAGCGCTCCAGCGCCACCAAGGCAGCATCCGCAAGACGGCCCAGCAGGCCGGCCTTTCGGAGCGCAGCGTGTACGAGAAGCTCAAGAAATACCAACTCGACCGCCGCACCTACAAGGTGACCCGGCAAGGAGCCCCTTCGTGAACCCCATGGCCCGCCTGGAGGCCATCGCCCGAACCCACCCCCGGCGCATCGTCCTGCCGGAAGCCCAAGACCCCCGTGTGCTGGAGGCCGCCGCTGAGCTGGCGCGCCAGGGCCTGGCCCGCCCCGTGCTGCTCGGAGACCCCGAGACGCTGGGACGCGCCGCCGCTGCCCGCGGTCTGGACCTGGCCGCCTGCGAGCTCCACGATCCCGCGGACGCCGCGCAGTTCGAGCGTTATGCCGCCGCGTATCACGCCTTGCGCCAGCACAAGGGGGTGACGCTCGCCGACGCGCGCGCCGCCATGGCCAAGCCACTCGCCTACGGCGCCATGATGGTGCGCCTGGACGAGGCCGACGGCGTGGTCGCGGGGAGCATCAGCTCGAGCGCCGACGTGGGGCGCACCTACCTTCAGGTCATCGGGCCCAAGCCGGGCGCCCGCACCGTATCGAGCTTCTTCCTCATGGTTCTCGACGGCTCGCCCTACGTGCCGGGCGGCTGCCTCGTCTTCGCCGATGCGGGACTGGTGCCCGACCCCACGGCTGAGCAGCTCGCCGATATCGCGCTCGCCTCGGCCGAGAGCTTCACGCGCGTGACCGGCGAGGAGCCGCGCGTGGCGATGCTCTCGTACTCCACCAAGGGAAGCGCCCGGGGGCCCCAGGTGAGCAAGGTGGTGGCTGCCACCCGCCTGGTGCGCGAGCGCGCGCCCTCGCTCATCGCCGACGGCGAGTTGCAGGCCGACGCGGCCCTCGTGCCCGAGGTGGCCGCCACGAAGTGCCCCGGCAGCCCCGTGGCCGGCCGGGCCAACGTCCTCATCTTCCCCGACCTGGAGGCCGGCAACATCGGCTACAAGCTCGTGCAGCGCCTGGCGGGCGCCCGCGCCTATGGCCCCCTCTTGCAGGGGCTCGCGAAGCCCGCCAACGACCTCTCGCGCGGCTGCTCGGCCACCGATATCGTCGAGGTCGCGGTCTTCACTTCCGTTCAGGCATTGCTCTAGTGTTGCTGCCATTGAGGTGAGCCTGTATGGGCAAGGTCAAGTCCCGCAAGAAACGTCGGCTACGCTTCCTCCGGATCGCCATCGGGGTGTTCGTCATCCTGGCGGGCACCGCGGGGATCGTGGCTCTCCTCTGGTCGCTGCTCGGCAGGAGCGGCTCGGGCACAGCGGGCGGCGCCGGGGGTTACCGCCCCGTAGTGCGCCCGGGCCAGGCCATCCGAGTCTCGTTCTTCCTGAGCTGCGATATCCAGGGCCGTCTGGCCCCCTACAAGTGCGAGGAGGGGGAACTCGGCGGAGTCGCGCGCATGGCCACGCTGTACTCCCGGTGGACCAAGGAGGCCCCCCAGCGCATCCTGGTGGACGCCGGCAACAGCACCATCGTGCGGCACGACGCCGCCGAGTCGGTGAATGCCTTCACGTTCAGCGCCCTCGACCGCCTGGGCTACGACGTCGTGAATTGCGGTGAGCACGAGGCGGCGCAGTCGCTCGATGAGCTGCGCATGCTCAGCCGCGACCGCAAGTTCAAGCTCATCTCGGCCAACCTGGTGCGCGCGGACTCGGGCGCCCCGATCTTCCCCACGCACCATATCGTCCAGCGCGCGGGGCTTCGCATCGCCTTCATCGGGGTGCTGCGCGAGGACATCTTGCCGCTCCACACCGGCAAGGGGGTGCGGCTGAAGAACCCGGCCGCCGAGCTCGGCAGCGTGCTGAGCAGCGTGAAGTCTGAAGCCGACGTCATCGTGGTCCTCGCCTACCTGCCTCCCGAGGAGATCTACGAGCTGGCGCGCAAGCATCCCGAGGTGCACCTGTTCCTCGGTGGCGCCAGCCCCGTCACCTCGGCCGTGTGCGAGGTAGCGGGCCCGCGCGCCTCTCCCGGCAGCCTCGTGTGTTACCTCGGCGATCAGGGCTGCACCGTGGCCCGCCTCGACGGCGCCTTCGCAATCGGCGCCACTCCGACCATCCGGGGACGCATCGCCATCCTGGACCACACGGTGCCCCCTGACCCCGACTTGCTCGGACCCATCTCGGAGTTCACAAGCGCCCTGAGCGGCAAGCCCGTGCCGGGGTCGAACCAGGACCCCAAAATGCCCTGCACAAGCTCGTTCGTGGGCTCCGACGTCTGCAAGCTCTGCCACATCAAGGAGTTCTATGCGTGGCAGGCCACTGCGCACGCAGGAGCCTACGTCACGCTGCTCCAGAAGGGCAGCCACAAGGACCCCGACTGTCTGGCGTGCCATGCAACGGGCCACCAGATGCCGGGCGGCTTCGACCCCGACCGACCCGCAGAGCCCGAAGAGCCCGAGAAGGCCAAGGACGCGAAGGAGGCCAAGGGCAAGGATAAGGAACTTCCCGCCCCCCCCAAGGTCGTACGCCAGGACACCCTCAAGGGCGTCGGCTGCGAGTCCTGCCACGGCGGCTCGCGGCGCCACCTCGGGATCGCCCTCAAAGACCGCCTCGCCGCGCACCGCACGCCCCTGCTGAGGCCCAAGCCCTCGGTAGAGAACTGCATCCGGTGCCACACGACGACGCGCCCGTGCATTCCGGCCGGCGGCTCAGACACCTACGAGCGGAACGAGTACATGGACCGGATCAAGCACTGGGGGGATTAGGGTCCGCCCCCATGCCGCGTCGCGGGGGAGATTTTCCCGGAATTTCGCTTGCGTTCTCGGTGCGCGGGCGCTATAATTCAGCGCGAAGTGGGGCATGGTTTGGTGTATATTACTTGTGATATTTTTCACGTGCGGTTTGTGCCCCCCCATCACATAGGAGTTCCGCATGGGCAACGCGGGCAAGAAGCGAATCCTGCTCACCGACGATGACCCCGACATCGTCGAGGCGCTCAAGACCGTCCTCGAGGCCTCCGGTTTCGAGGTGGACACGGCGCCCAACGGCCAGGAGTGTCTGCGGAAACTGCGTGCGAGCAAGCCGGACCTCCTGATCCTCGACGTCATGATGACCACCGAGACCGAGGGCTTCCACGTCGCCTACGAGATCCGCCACGACCCTAAGCTCCGAGACCTCCCCGTCCTCATGCTCACGGCGATCGAGCAGAAGACCGGCTTCAAGTTCTCCCCCACCAGTGACGAGGACTACCTGCCCGTGGAGCAGTTCGTCACGAAGCCGATCGAGCCCGACGAACTCCTGAAGCGTGTGAACGAACTCCTGTCCAAGAGCGCAGGGGCGAACTGAGACCCGATCCACGACCCAACGCCTTTCCGTCTTTGGAGACGCCTGATGCTGCCCAGGGTTCTGAACAAGCGGGACTTCAAGGGCTTCGTCGAAGCCCTGATGCACGGGAACGCCGTGGCCGGACCCGTCGCGAAGGAAAACAAGTTCGTCTTCGATGAGATCGAGCGGGTGGATGACCTGAGGATGGACTACCCGATCACGCTGCTGAGCCCGAAGAAGTACTTCTTCCCTCAGTACGAGACGCTCCTGCGCTACCGGATGGGCGACGCGGTGCAGTTGGAGCCCGTCGTGCCCCCTGCCAAGCGGCGCCTCATCCTCGGCATGCACCCCTGCGACATGGCGGCCACCTGGCTCCTCGACGCCGTCTTCGAGGCGAAGCCGGGCAACCCGAACTACCTGTCGCGTCGCGACCGTGCGGTCATCATCGGCCTCGACTGCAACAAGCCTTGCGATGAGTACCAGTTCTGCCTGGACATGGGGTCCTTGAGCCGCCGCGACGGGGCCGACCTGTTCCTCACGGACCTCGGCGACCGGTACTTCGTGGAGGTGCTGACGCTCAGCGGCAAGCAACTGCTCGATGGCGCCACCAAGGCCGCCGTCCCGGCCGGCGCCGCCGACTTCGCCGCCCGCCAGGAGGTCGAGGACCAGAAGGCCAAGGCATTCCGTCACAAGCTGCCGCTCGACGTGAAGTACCTGCCCGAGATCCTCGACGAGAGCTACGACAGCCTGATCTGGGAGGCGATCGGTCGCCGTTGCTTCTCGTGCGGCTCGTGCAACACGACCTGCCCCACCTGCTACTGTTTCGACGTGCAGGACACGCTCGCCCTCGACCTTGCGACCGTGTCGCGCGAGCGGCGCTGGGACTCTTGCCAGCTCGTGGACTTCGCCGAGGTGGCGGGCGGCGAGAACTTCCGGCACCGCCGCAGCGACCGCCTCCGCCATCGCTTCTTCCGCAAGGGCAAGTACATCCTCGAAGACCACGGCCGCATGGGCTGCGTGGGATGTGGCCGTTGCGACCGCGTGTGCGTCGCAAAGATCAGCAGTGTCGAACTTTATAACCAGATAGCCGGGAGCCGCTAACCATGAGCACCCCTGCTGCACAGACTGACGTCGCCGCCATCCCGGCCGTGACTCCGTTCATGCCCCGGCTGGCGCGCATCGTGGCCGCCGAGCAGTTCACCGCCAAGGAGAAGTGGTTCCGCATCGTGCCCCAGGACGGTCGCCCCCTGGCCCACCCGCCGATGAGCTTCGTGCAGGTGACCGTCTTCGGCATCGGCGAGGCCCCCATCTCGGTGTGCTCCTCGCCCACGCGCGAGCAGTCGTTCGAGCTGTGCGTCCGCGCCGTCGGCTCGGTCACCAACGCCATGCACAAGCTCGGCGTCGGCGACACCATCGGCATCCGAGGCCCGTTCGGCAACGGCTTCGACGCCTCCGCGCACAAGGGCAAGGACTTCCTCTTCGTCGCCGGCGGTCTCGGCCTCGCGCCGGCCCGTTCGCTCATCCAGTACGTGCTCGACAAGCGCCAGGACTACGGGAAGGTGACCATCCTGGTCGGCGCCCGCACCCCCGGCGACCTGCTCTTCACCCAGGACATCCAGGAGTGGCTCTCCCGCCCCGACGTGGACGCGCACGTGACCGTGGACCGTCCGGCCGAGGGCTGGAAGGGCAACGTAGGCGTCATCACCACGCTCTTCCGCAAGATCAAGCTCAACGCGGCCAACACCCTGGCCGTCATCATCGGGCCCCCCATCATGTTCAAGTTCGCCGTCCTCGAGGCCCTGGCCAACGGCATCCCCGAGAACCGCTGCATCTGCTCGCTCGAGCGGCGCATGAAATGCGGCCTCGGCTGGTGCGGCCACTGCCAGATCCGCAACGTCTACGTCTGCAAGGAAGGCCCCGTCTTCACCTACGAGCAGGTCAAGAAACTCAGAGAGGGCATCTGACCATGGCAAAACCCCGCCTTGCCTTCTTCAGCTTCGCCAGTTGTGAGGGCTGCCAGCTCCAGTTCCTCAACCTCGAGGACGAGATCCTCGACATCGTGCCCCACGTGGACATCGTGGAGTTCCGCGAGGCGATTGACAACCACAGCGACGACTACGACGTCGCCTTCATCGAGGGCTCCATCACCCGCCCCGCCGATGAGGCCAAGCTCAAGAAGATCCGCAAGCGCGCCAAGTTCATCGTCGCCTTCGGCGCCTGCGCCACCACCGGCGGCGTCAACCGCATCAAGAACACGCAGCCGCTCGAAGACGTCCGCAAATGCGTCTACGGCGACAAGTGGAACCTCCCGGCCCTCGACACCTACCCCACCAAGTCCGTCGGCGAAGTGGTGAAGGTGGACTTCAATCTCCACGGCTGCCCGGCCTCGAAGAAGGAGATTCTGGAACTCACCAAGGCGCTCTTGCAGGGCCGCCCCCCGCGCTTCGCCCGCTATCCCGTGTGCGTGGACTGCAAGCTGGCCGAAAACCTGTGCCTCTTCCACAAAGGCGACTTCTGCCTCGGCGTGATCACCCGCGCCGGCTGCGACCAGCCCTGCCCCACCGTGGGCGCCCGCTGCATCGGCTGCCGCGGCCTCATCGAGGAGCCCAACCGCAACGCGGCTATGGACGTGCTGGCCGACGCCGGCCTGAGCGTGGACGACGTGCTTCGTGAATTCCGCCTCTTCCAGACCTATGCCGAAGAGGCCGAAGCCCCCAAGACCAAGTAGAGGGCACAACCATCCACCCCAGTCCATTCCGTCCATCTGGTCCATTCAAGACCACCGACCCGGAGACAGCAGACCCATGAGCACCGTGAACATCCACATCCACGAGGTCACCCGCATCGAGGGCCACGGCGACGTCATCCTCAACGCCAAGAACGGCCAGATCGTGGACCTCAAGTGGGCAGTCACCGAGGCCCCCCGCTTCTTCGAAGCCATGTTCCGCGGCCGCTCCTGGCGCGACGCCTCCTACCTCGGCTCGCGCATCTGCGGCATCTGCGCCGTCGCCCACGCCTCCACCTCCGTGCGCGCCACCGAGGAAGCCTTCGGCCTCACCCTCAGCGACCAGGACCTCAAGTTCCGCACCCTCAACTACCACGGCGAAATGCTCGAGAGCCACGTGCTCCACCTCATGTTCCTCGTCGCCCCCGACGCCTTCAAGGCTCCCAGCGTCCTGCCCCTCGCCGCCACCCACCCCGAAGCCGTCAAGATGGCCCTCCGCCTCAAGAAGATGGGCAACTACATCTCCGACGTCATCTGCGGCCGCAAGCTCCACCCCGTCTCCCTCGTGCCCGGCGGCTTCAGCTCCCTGCCCACCGTCAAGCAGATGCGCGAGCTCCAGAAGTACGTGGACGCCCGCGAGGCCGACATCAAGATGATGGTGGACACGATCGTCAGCGTCCTGCCCCTCTTCCCGAAGTACATGCTCGACTTCGAGCGCGAGACCGAGTTCATCTCGCTCACCCACCCCGACGAGTTCGCCCTCTACCGCGGCGACATCAAGAGCACCGACACCGGCAAAGTCACCGACCACCGCGACTACAAGAGCGTGATCAAGGAGCGCATCGTCGAGCACTCGACGGCCAAGTGGACCTCCTCCCAGCGCTCCTCCTTCGCCGTCGGCTCGCTCGCCCGTTGCAACAACAACGCGGCCCAGCTCAACAAGGAGGCCCAGGCCATCGTCAAGGCCGTCGGCTTCAAGCCCGTCGTCCACAAGCCCTTCTACAACAACGTCGCCCAGCTCATCGAAACCGTCCACTGCTACTACGAGGCCAAGCGCCTCATCGCCGAGCTGCTCGACACCGGCTGGAAGCACGAGCCGCCGCAGGTGAAGCCCCGCGCCGGCCGGGGCGTCGGCGTGTGCGAGGCCCCGCGCGGCCTCCTCATCCACGACTACACCTACGACGACAAGGGCATCATCACCGCCGCCAACTGCATCGTGCCCACCACCGAGAACCACGGCAGCATCGAGGACGACATTCGCGTGCTCGCGCCCCAGATCATAGACAAGCCGCAGCCCGAGATCACCCACGCCCTCGAGATGCTCGTCCGCACCTACGACCCCTGCATCTCGTGCTCCGTGCACATGCTCAACGTCAAGTTCGTCTGACCGCCTGACCTCCCGCGCCCAACCTCCCGCGGGTTTCGAACCCGCGGGAGGTTGGATGTCTCCTTCTCCTCCTGCCTCCGCTCTGCTCCTTTTCCTCGTCCCTACGCTCTGCGTGGGGACGGGCTTCCTGGCCGTTCCCCGGCCTCTTCCTCTTCGGGGCAACCCGAACGACCGAGCGTTCGGGTTGCCGTCAACTGTAGGTCTGTGGGCGGGGGCTCTGTCCCCCGCGAACATGCCCACGGAAGGCGCGGGGCACGGAGGCCCCGCCCACAGTCTGGAGCCTCCCGCGGGTTGCGAACCCGCGGGAGGTTGCCACACAAGCGATCTGCGTTCAACAGCTCCAGACATCGCAATCCCCTCCCGCCGACCACGCCAGACCCATGAAGTCGTGCCGAACAGCCTGGACAAGATGGACACCATGGACACCGTTCAGTGGGCACCCGCCGCAGCGCCTGCGCGCGCCGGTCGTTCCTCAGTGTCGCCCCCATGCCCGAGTGGCAACCGCGCGCTTGACAAGCCGCCTCAGGCACGCCACAATGGAACCCAAGGTTGCTGCCGGCGGCCCCGACCCTAGACCCAGCGAACGCAGGAGAGATGGCCATGCGAACCGGTGCAGTCGTGCTCATGCTGCTCGCGGCGCTGTGCGTTGCAGCCACGGCGGCCATGGCGCCGGGCGTCAAACTCGAGGCCGATGGCAAGCCGATTGACGCCCCCATCGGCCACCTCGTGCCCTGCGTCCTCGACTGGAACGCCGACGGGAAGAAGGACCTGATCGTGGGCCTCTTCCAGGGCGGCAAGATCCGCCTCTACCTGAACCAGGGCACGGATGCGGCCCCTGTCTTCAAGGACTTCTCCACCCTCCAGGCCGGCGGGGCCGAAATCTCCCTCCCCTCCGGGTGATGCATCGGCGCCTATCCACAAGGCGTGGATTGGAACAGCGACGGCAAGCTCGATCTCCTGGCAGGCGACTCCGCGGGCAACGTGACCCTGTTCCTCAACATTGGCACGAAGGAGCAACCCGTCCTCGCTGCCGGCAAACTTGTGGAGGCCGACGGCAAACCGATCGCGGCCAGCCGCCAGACCTACAAGATGCTCGACGGAAAGATGGTCGTAGACAAGACCATCGCGGGCAGCCATCCCCTCGCCGAGGTCTACTCGAAGATTCACATGGCCGACTGGGACGGCGACGGGCTCAAGGACCTGCTGGTCGGCCACAACAACACCATCGTCTTCTACAAGAATGCGGGCACGCCCTCCGAGCCTCGGCTCCAGGCGCCAGTGAAGCTCGAGTGCCCAGAGAAGAGCTTCCCCCTGCGCCCGTCGCCCTACGTGGTGGACTGGGATGGCGATGGGAAGAAGGACCTCCTGGTCGGCACCGAGGAGGCGAAGGTCCTCTTCTACCGCAACGTCGGCACCGCCGCCGCCCCCAGGCTGGCCGCGGGCGAGGACCTGGGTCTCCGCGGCGATGGCTTCCAGGCGGGCTATCGTTGCCGCGTCGAGGTCACCGACTGGAATAACGACGGCAAGCTCGACCTCCTGGTGGGCAACTTCTATAGCGGAAGGCCGGCATCGGGGGGCAACCTCTGGCTCTTCCTGCGCCGGTGAGCGCAGGCCGCTGAAGGCTCTGCGTGCAGGCGGCACGCCGCGTCACTCAACGTCAGGTTCGACTGCCCGCTCAACCTCCCGCGGGTCCTCAACCCGCGGGAGGCGACAGGGGGCATGACACCTGGCATCGTTCTTCCACGCCCCGCCCCGTGCCTGTTGGCCCCGCTCTACTGCCCACCCTCGGCCTCTTCGTACTCGTGCGGATAGCGCACCGGGCCGCCGCCCGTCTTGCGCCAGACGCGATAGTGGCGGCCCATGTGGCAGCGGTGGCAAAGGGAGACGAGGAAACACGCGTCGTCGTAGGTCTCGTGGTGGACGACCTTGGCCGGGCCACCGCAGTCCGCACACCGGACCGCCAGGGTGAGCAGCCCAGGACTTGAAGGCGCTGGGTGCGGTCACGCACGGCCCGCTTCTCACGCTGTTTGCGCCGGCAGCGGCTGTGTCCATGTCTGGGCTTCGCGCGGCTTCTCCCTCCCATAAGTACAATGCCAATACCCCCCAAATCTGTTGGAAAAGATTTTCGTCGGCTTGGCGCATCGCCCCATGTACATATGCATACGATACTTACTACTCCGGCTGCGAATCAGTCTGCCTTCTTCCGTGTAGCGACAAGCGTCTCGCCTGTCGAAGACCACCGCTTGCGGCTACGCTTGAGGCCCTGGCCGACGCAACATGTTTCCGGCCACTGCCGACTGATTCGCGGCCGAAGTGGTAGGTCTTCGGCAAACTCCCCCAGTCCGCGCCCTGTTCCGCCCGCACGACAGCGGCTTGCTTTCGGCCCGCGGCGCCGCCATAATGGCAGGCTGCATCTGCCCCCGTTTCAGGAGGATGCGTGATGCCCAGGTCCGCCGCCATCGCCACATTGCTTCTGCTGGGAGCCGCCATGAGCGACGCCGCCGAAACGCCCAAGCCGGCCGACAAGCCGGGCGACAAGGTGCTCGAAGCCTACATCCGCCAGGAGGCCCTGCGGCTCGACGCGGCCTTCGCCGACGACCTGGCGTCGGCGAAGGCGTGGCGGCAGCGGCGCGACGAGTATCGCCGCCAACTCCTCTGGATGCTCGGCCTGTGGCCCCTGCCCGAACGCACGCCCCTCAACCCCGTGGTCACGGGCATCGTGGAGGGCGAGGGCTACGTGGTCGAGAAGCTCCATTTCCAGAGCCGCCCCGGCCTCTACGTCACGGCCAACCTCTACCGCCCGAAGAAGCCCGAGGGCAGGCTCCCCGCCGTGCTCTACGGCTGCGGCCACGCCAACAAGGGCCGCGACGGCAACAAGACCGCCTATCAGCCCCACGGCATCTGGCTCGCCACCCACGGCTACGTCTGCCTGATGATTGACAGCCTGATGCTCGGCGAGATCGCCAGCATCCACCACGGCACCTACCGCGAGAACCGCTGGTGGTGGCACTCCCGCGGCTACACGCCCGCGGGCGTCGAGTGCTGGAACTGCATCCGCGCCCTCGACTACCTCGAGACGCGGCCCGAGGTAGACCCCACGCGCCTCGGCGTCACCGGCCGCTCGGGCGGCGGGGCCTACACCGCCTGGGTCACAGCCGCCGACGACCGCGTCAAGGCCGCCATCCCCGTCAGCGGCATAAGCGACCTCGAGGACTACCTCAACCCCCCTGTCATCAACGGCCATTGCGACTGCATGTTCCTCTACAACACCTATCAGTGGCCCTGGACGCGCATCCTGGGCCTCGCCGCCCCCAGGCCCCTGCTGTTCACCAACTCCGACGCCGACACCATCTTCCCGATGCCCGGCAACGAGCGCACCATCGAGCGCCTGCGCAAGCTCTACGCCCTGCTCGGCCAGCCCGGGCACGTGGACGCCTTCGTCACCCCCGGCCCGCACAAGGACGGGCCCCCCCTCCGCATCGCCGCCTTCGGCTGGTTCAACCGCTTCCTCAAGGGCGACGCCGCGTCCGTCACCGAGCCCGAAACGTACCCGACCATCGAGGGCAAGGAACTCCGGGCGTTCCCCGACGACCTGCCCGCCGACGCGATCAACCCGACGATAGATCGCCAGTTCGTGCCCGTGGCGACTGTGGCCGTGCCCACCTCGCCGCAGGCTCTGGCCGCCCTGCGCGGCAGGCTGCTCGCCGAGCTTCACGACACCAGTTTCCGCGCCTGGCCGAAAGAACTCCCCGCGAATCCTATCCAGCTCGGCGACGCGCCCTCCGCCGGCGCCCTCGTCAGCGAGCCGCCGCTCGAGACCGCCTATCGTTACCTCCCCGCGAAACAGGGATCAAGGGTCTGCTGGCTCCTCATTCTCAACGAGGGCGACAAGGACGACGCCCTGCCTGAATGGGCCGCCGACGTTGTCGGCAACGACGCCTGCGTCGTCCTCGCCCCCCGCGGCGTCGGCCCCACCGAGACGACGCTCAAGCAGCCCTACTACTTCCGCCGCTCGATGGCCCTCCTCGGCCGCACGCTGGACAGCGGGCGCCTGTGGGATATTCTGGCATTTCTTCGCTGTGCGGAGCGCCCCGGCACCACGTGGAAGATCGCCGGCAAGGGCCAGGCAGGCATCCTCGGCGCCTACGCCGCCCTCTTCGACGAGCGGCTCGCGGAGGCCGTCTGCCTCGAGCCGCCCGCCACCCACGACGACGGCCCCTACTTCCTGAGCGTGATGCGCGTCCTCGACATCCCCGACGCCCTGGGCCTCCTCGCCCCACGCCCCCTGGTCCTACGCGGAGCCGCAGCCGAAGCCTTCGACAAGACCACCGCCTACTACCGCGCCGCCGGGGCCGCACAGATGCTCACCCGCCGGTAGCCTCGGGAGTTCCGCTGCCGCCCGCGTGGAGAACGGGCACGGTCAGCCCCAACTGGCGCGAAGACACGGAATGCCGTCGAACCGCCTGCGTTCTGCACCCGCGCTCGCGCCAATGCCGGAGCGCAAGGCTCCTAATCCGGGGGCACCGCCGATCACCCGTGCCAACGCGTGATCACTTTCGGCCGCGCCGCGTCTGCCTTGCTTTGCGGCGCGCCTTGAACGTGGGGAGCCACGCGGCGCTGGCCTCGAACAGCTCATCGCACATCGAGCGCACCTCGTCGAGCGAGCACACGGCGCCGGTGAGCGGGTCGAGCGCGCAGGCCTGGTACACGGCGTCGCGGTCGCCCGTGAGGGCCGCCTGCACGGTGAGCTCGCACACGGCCACGTGCGCCTGGTTGATGGCCGCCAGTTGCGCCGGCAGGTCCCCCACGAACGCGGGGTTCACGCCGTGGCGGTCCGCGTAGCATGGCACCTCCACGCAGCAGCCGGGCAGCAGGTTGGTGATGAGGCCGTCGTTGGGCACGTTGCCGTTGAAGCGGAAGGTCTGGCCCGTGGTCACCGCGTCAATGATGTACGAGCCGTACTCGTGGCTGCGGTTGTAGTTGATGGGGTCCTTGCCCTCGGCCATGCGGGCGAGGCCCTTCTTGTAGTCTTTGCGGTTCGCGCCGTAGAGCTCGAGGATGAAGGCGGTGCCGCCGTTCCAGCCGCCGCCGGGGCAGTACTTCTCGATCAGTTCGGGGCGCTTGCGAATCCAGGGGATGTACTCGGAGTTGTGGCCGCTCGATTCGGTGACGAAGTAGCCGAAGTGGCGGAAGAGCTCGAACCGACAGGTTTCCTTCTGCACCACCTCGGGGTTGTCGAGCACCTTGCGCAGCCGGGGGTAGAGGTCCTTGCCCTTCCGGGTCAGCTCGAGGAACCAGGCCTGGTGGTTGATGCCGGCGACCCAGTAGTCCACCTCCTCGGGCGGCACGCCGATCCAGCGGGCGATCTGGTGGGCCGTGCCCTGCACGCTGTGGCACAGGCCGACGGTCTGGAGGTCCGGCACGGCGGCGTTCACGCCCCACATGAGCATGGACATCGGGTTGGTGTAGTTGAGCAGCAGCGCGTCGGGGCACAGGTCGGCCATGTCGCGCGCGATGTCGGCCATCACGGGAATGGTGCGGAGCGCGCGGAACACGCCTCCCACGCCGTAGGAGTCGCCGATGCACTGGTCCACGCCGTACTTCAGCGGGACGTTGATGTCGTGCTGGAACACGTCAATGCCGGCCACCAGGATCATGGTGATGACGAAGTCGGCGCCCTCGAGCGCCTTGCGCCGGTTGGTCGTGACGAAATGCCTGGCGGGAACGTTCATCTCCCCGATGATCCGCGACGCGATGCGGTCCATGTAGCCCAGGCGCACCGCATCCACGTCCATCAGCGCGAACTCGGTGTCGCGCAGCGCCGGGCAGTTCAGCAGGTCAATCATCAGCCGCCGCGAGAAGCCGAGGCTCCCCGCCCCGATGAACGCGATCTTGGCCATGCAGGCTGCTCCTGAGGGGAAGTGAGCGACGAATCAGGCCACAATGGATACCATAGCGTCGGGATGCTGTCAACCGCGGCCTGACGCCTCGCCGACGAGGCGCCCTGTCGCCGGCCCTGGGGCCCGCTCAAGCGCCCCGGGTAGGGTCCTGCTGGTCCACGAGGTAGGTGCCGCGAATGCCTTCGAGTTGGGCGGCCTTGCGGCCCACGCCATGCACGAGGAAGACCATCGGCGCGCGCCGCGTGTCGCGGAACGTGATGATCAGGCGCCCGAAGCCCAGCAGCCGCTCGATCAGGTCCTCGGCCTCGATGCGCGTGGAATACTGCTCGCGGCTCAACTGCTCGCCCGTCTCGGCCAGGCCCATCTGGATGTTGAGGTAGTTCGGCGTGATCTCTACGTAGTGGAACGTGCCCTTGAAGACCGAATACAGGATGGCAAGGATGAACACCGAGGCAATCAGCGCATACCCAGCCGCATCAATCGCGATGCCGAACCGCTCGAAGAACCGGAAGAACTCGGGAATCCAATTCATCACCGCCACCCACATGAAGGCGCCGGCCAGCACCACCACCGTGATGATCAGCGCCCGCAGGTCAATGTCGTATTCCTCGACCAGGAAGTTCACGAAGAACACCCCCAGCCAGATGCCCCCGAGAAGCGTGGGCTCGACGTCCCCCAGCAGGCCCCAGCGCTGCTTGAGGAACATGAGCACCGACATGACGACCGACGTGACGATGGTCGGGAAGTAGAGCGCCTTGCGGCTGAGGTCGTAGACCATCAGGAGGTTCTTGCACGTCGGGTCGTCGGGGTTGTTGCGCACCCAGTCGCGGCGGATGCGGCGCCAGGCCCCCAGAGCGTGCGCGAAGATGCCCACCAGCACGAGGGCCAGCACAAACGGGATCGAGAAGATGACCGTCTTCACGGCGCCCCACTGCCCCATCCGGCCGGGCGCCACACTCGCCCAGCCCCCCACCACGCACACGAGCGCCAGGAGCGGCAGCACCGTCTCAAAGAGCCTCTGCCGCAGGACGGCACGGAAAGGCCCAGCCGGCCTCGCGGGCTGGCCAGCGGCTGGCGAGGCTTGCGAGGCAGGCGGACGCGCGTTGGACGCGGCCACGGCGTTCTCCTTCCCAGGGGCAGGTTCGTGCGGCCTTACTTGCACGCGATCCTAGCCCGAGCGCTGAACCGTGTCAAGCGACTCAGAACGGCAGGCCCGAGACCGCGCGGGTGATGATGCTGATGCCCACGGCAAGCATGCCGATGAGCCCCACGCCACAAGCGTAGCCGGCGCACAGCACGGGCACGTAGCGGCGCCACTTCTCCGCACCCAGGCGCCGCGCGATCACGTAGCGCCCGATGCAGGCCCCGATGAACATCGGGACCGCGGCGTTCGGCCAGCCCGCGATGCCGCCGATGAGGCCGTAGAAGAACAGCGCGGGCAGCCCCAGCGCGCCAACGGCCGCGTAGAGAGCCAGCCCTGCGCCAAACCCCGTGACGATCAGCCCGGGCTTGATCGCCTGGAGCAGCCACTGGGTGCCGCTCGACGTGGCCGTCATGAACAGGCACTGGTTCCGCGCGAAGAACGGCCACATCCTCGCCGTGAAGGGGTACGTAGACGACGGAATCTCCTCGAGGTACCAGAAGAATGACCAGAACAGGAAGCTGCACACGAGGCTGACAGGGATGATCACCAGCTCGGCCTTGAGCAGGCTCGTGATCTTGGTGCGCGTGAGGTCAAGCACGCGGAAGAGCGATGCCACCCCCCCGTAGTCGGCCAGCGGGAGGGGCGCGAACCAGATGTCCACGCCCTGGTATCTCGCCAGGATGAAGCTGGTCTCGCGAAGGAACGGAAAGGCCACGGGCGAGCCGGTCAGCCCGATCATCCGGGCCGAGATGTAGGAGTTCAGCGGCGTCCACACAAACCCGAAGAAGATGAGCATCCAGAGCGGGAACCGCGGCACAAGGACATGGCACAGCACCACGTAGCACGACGTGGCCGCGGCATAGATGAGAAGGGCGACCCAGAGAGGGAAGTCCCCTCTCCCCTCGGGTCGCGGCAGGGCGCCGCGGAGGCGGAACGCGCCCGAGCGAATGCAGCGCACGATGCCCAGCACAGCGACGGCCAGGGCGGTGCCGATGCCGATGCTCATCCAGAAGTCCATGTCCGTGCGGAACTTCGTCAGGAGCAGGTTCATCCCCGGCTGCCAGCCGGGCAGCAACCCGGCCTTGTAGAGGATGGGATTGGCGACGACCGAGGTGAGCAGGGTGCTGGTGAAGATGCCCACGACCATGGGAAACGGCAGCACCATGGCGAACAGGAAGATGCCCAGGTCGAAGCTGATCCCGGCCAGGGCCGCCGGCAGCACGCCGTGCGCGTTGGCCGTGAGGTCGGCGAAGGGGATTGGAAGAATCTCGAGCGGCTTGTCGAGGATGAGGCCCGTGAGCGCGGGGATGCCGACGTAGATGCTGCCGAACACGATGCCGATCATCGAGCCGGTGGAGAAGACGGGCCAGCGCCACGAGCCCTCCTTGGTGGTCGTCTCGGCCAGGGCGGTGGCGCCCTCGGCCGTGATGGGCGCCAGCGGGAAGGGCAGCCGCTCGGCGTCGCTCGTCAGGCGGAACAGCAGGTAGCCCATCCCGAACCAGTTCATCCGCCCGAGCACCTGGCCGACGAGCACGAGGAGGATGGGAATCATCCAGTCGCGGTGGAACAGGAGCCGGTTGGCGAGCGCGGGCGAATCGGGCGCCGGCACGGCCCACCGCGGGATGCCTTGCGCGATCCCCATGCCTTCGGCCGGAGACGACCGAACGAGGAACTGGTTCCAGATGAAGCCCGTGAACGGCCCGCCGGCCAGGTTGGCCGCCACCACGGCGGCCGCGAGGCCGCCGGCCACGTAGTAGAGGATGTAGACCTCTTGCCGGCGCAGGGTGATGAACGAGCGGCGTGCGACCTCGGTGAACAGGATGATCGTGACCCACTCGGCGGCGGGGCCGAGCGTTTGCCCGGCGATCAAACCCATGTAGATCGAGCCAGGCATCATCACAAGGCCCACGAACACCGCGCCGAGCACCGTGCGGAGGCTGAAGCCCTCCTCGTACGGAACCTCGATCTGGCGCTTGGCGTCTGGAGCCTCAGCCATTGCCCTGCCCTATCTCGGCCTCGAACCGCGCGCGAACCTTGCCCTCATACACCTGGCGCATCTCGGGCCGCAGCACGCGCCAGATGAGGAACTGCTTGCGAATCAGATCGGTGAACTGGCGGTTGAGGCGCCGCCACGAGCCCTCATCGCCGCTGAGGCGTCGAAGGCACAGGAGAATATCATAGAAACCCTCGCCCGGCAACGGGCGGCTTTGCACCTCGACCCGTTGGCTCACCCCCACGTCGAAGGGCGCGAGCCACGCCGTCATCGAGAGCCGCAGCCCCCGACGCGGCGCCTCGCCCGTGGCGGCAAGCTGCACATCCTCCGACGCGAAGCCTCCGAGAGCCGCCTCGGTGTGCGCCTGGAAGTACTCCTCGAGGTAGCCGTTCATCCCCAGGGCCGTGGCCTCGCTCACCGTGAACGGCAGTTCCAGCCTCACCTCGTCGTTCACCGCCTCGGGCAATTGCCAGCGCAGCTCGATGGTGGGCACCGCGATGCGCCGCGCCTGCACGGCCGGGTAGAGGCTCGAGCCTACGACCACGGCCATGATGAAGAGCGATAGCAGCATGGTGGCCGTGGACGAGTAGTTGAGTTGGAGGCCCGGCAGCAGGCCGTAGGCGTGGATGATGCGCGACACCCCCTGCCCCAGCAGGTAGCCGATCACCGTGCCCACCACGGCGTGCACCACGCTCTCGGCCAGGAACAGCGAGCCGATGTGCTTGGGCGCCAGACCGATCGAGGAGAGCACGCCGATCTCCCTCGTTCGCTCGTAGATCGAGCCAAGCATGGTGTTGAACACGATCAGCGCCGCGAGCAGCGTGGGCACGAGCAGCGAGCCGGCGCCCACGATGCTGCTCGCGCCGCGGGTGCTGTAGAGGTCGGTGCGCCCTTCCCTGCCCGCGAACAGCGTGAGTTCGGTGCGGGGCATCAGGTCGCCCAGGTTCTCGGTCACCTGGGCCTCCCCCTCGCCCCGGATGACAATGCTCCGCACCTCGCCGCCCGAGCGGACGAGGAAGTCGTACGACACGATGGCCACGCTCTCGGCCGCCAGGTGCACGTACTCCTCCACCACGTCCTCGTCGGGCGGCCCCTTCTCGCGGCGCCGCTGGGCCATGCGCACGTAGTCCACGGGCGTGAGCGGCTCGCGATCGAGGTCGGCCACCCCGTTCAGCTTCCGGCTGTCGAACACCCCCACGAGCGCGAGCGGACGGCCGAAACACTCGAGCGTCGTGCCCAGAGCCGTCTCCGGCGTCAGGCCGAGGGCAGCCACAGTCTCGCCGGCCAGCACGGCTTCATCCGCGCCCGCCCGCAGCCAACGGCCGGCCACCAAGGCTTCCTGCGGGCGTGTCACCTCCTGCTCCGCCTCCGTGAGGCCCACGAGCGCGGTGAGGTAGATCGTCTTGCGCTCGCGGCCGCCCGTGAGGGCGACAGACGACTGCTCGCCTACCAGGGCCGAGTAATACCATGCCCTGGGAACCACGCGCGCGCCGAACTCGTTGCGCAGGGCCTCCACCGCCAGAGTCTTGATCGCCTGCCACTGCCTGCCGCGCAACAGCAGCCCCTCGTAGCGGGCGCCCTGCTCGGCGTACGGGATGACCGTTTGTTTGAGGAATTGCACCACCGCGGCGAGCGAGAGCACCGAGAAGGCGAGCAGCACGATGGTGATGGACGTGAGCGTGGTGCGGATGGGGCGCTTGCGCAGGTGCCCGATGCCCAGGAAGAAGGCCGTCAGGGCCGCGCTCATGCGGCTCACGTCGGCCGCGTGCACACCGCTCGCCGCGGCGCGCCGCTCGGCCATCAGTTCCTCGAACCGCCGCACCACGAGCGTGATCACCACGACCGAGAGGGTGAGGATCACGAAGGCCAGGAGCACCATGAGCGGCGAAATGGCCACGCGGAACGCCGGGTGAAAGACCGCGAGCAGCAGAAACACCAGGACGAACGCTCCCGTGGTGCCCGCGATGCGCCCGACCGTGGTCCTCGCGCTCAGCAGCAGCCGCTCGATGAAGAACGCGAACGGCAGCACGAGCGCGAGATAGAAGACGAGGCCCTTGACCACATCGTTGGCCGTGCCCAGCACCTCGGGATAGATGCGGGCCTCGAGCGCCCAGGCGGCGCGGGCCTCGGCGAGGAAGCGCGAGTAACGCCGCTCGCCCAGCGCCTCGTCGGCAGCCGCCAGACGCGCGGCGGCTCGGGCGTGGAGTTGCCTGACACGCGGGTTCTCGAGCCCGTGCTCGCTGAAGCTTCGGGCGCGGTGGTCGTCGAGCAGCCACATGTCGCGCGCGGCGCGCAGCGGCGTGAACGGGATCGCGCCGCCCTGCTCACCCACGACGAAGCCCGTGCCCAGCGGCTTCTCCGCCGTGCCGTTGAGCAGCAGCAGCCGCTTGCCGGCCGGCCCTGCCCCCATCAGAATGCGCAGGCGCGTGCCGGGCTTGGCGAACACCACCGCGCACGTCTCCGAACTCGACATCCACGCCGGATTGCGCGGCAGCAGGTAGCCGTAGTTGATGGGCGACGAGTTGGTGCCCGCATCGAGCACCTGGATCGTGTCGAACGGCACGTAGTAGCGCTGGTCGGCGAGATCGAAGAAGGTGAGGGCCCGTGCGGGAAAGCACACGATGGGCGCCTGGCGCACCGGAGCATTCATCTCGACGGTGAGCGGGTAGTTGCGCGCCCCCTCGGGGCCCAGGTCGGGCGCGTAGCGAATCCCGCCCGTGTCGGGGTCGAGCACGAAGGCTCCGAGGGCGAGGGTGGCGCGCCAGGAGCCGACCGCACGCCGCTCGGGCGGCCCCTCGAAGACGGCCCGTCCGTGCTCATCCGCCAGCAGAATCGGCTCGCCGCGCACGCCGCACAGCGACTTCTTCGGCACAGGCTCCTGCACCACGATGAGCGCCCCAGGCAGCGGCTCGTTGGGCAAGTAGTCCTTCTGGAAGTTGAACTCCACGGCCCGGGCCTCGAGGCGTGTCCAATAGCTGTCCGGCAGCTTGCGGATGAAGGCGCCCCGTGTGTTCAGGAAGTTGGGCACGGTGCAGCACAGCAGCCGCACTTGGGCCGCGAGATTGTCGAACACCACGCGGTCCGGCGTGTCGAGCGGCGTGTCCACCACGAAGCGGGCATCATCGGTGGTGGCAAAGGTGAGGCCGACCTGTCCGGCCAGGGTGGCCAGCTCGCCCTCGAGGGCCAGCGGCGTGGGCAAGTGCGTCTGCCAGTTCTTGCCCTGAGCCGAGTTGATGCAGTCGGCGAACGCCGAGCCGGGCTCGCGGCCGAGGCCCCGACAGGCTTCGGCCGCCCAGCGTTCCCAGGCGCGGCCAAGATGCGAGAACCAGGGCTGGAGCCGCCCGCCCTGGTCAATGTAGTGGGCTTTGTAGAATAGCCCCACGCGCCGGCTGTGGCTCGAAAGGTCGAGGGCCACCAGGGCGGCCAGGCGCAGCGGTTGGCCTTCGGCCAGCACGTGACGGCGGAGGAAGTGCCGCATGCCCGCCATCGCCTGACCGTGGCCGGCAGTGGCTAGAAACACCACCTTGCGCGGCAGCGGATGCCGCACGAGTGTTCGGGCCAGCTCCAACAAGGCGGCCATTGAACACGCCTGCTCGGCCCCCGGCGACTGGGCGGGCACGACCGACATCGAGTCGTAGTGCGCGCTCACCACGATCGCGTCCTGGCACGCGGGGTCGGTGCCCGGCAGCGTGGCGAGAACGTTCACGGCCTCGCCCTCCGCCCAGTCCATTCGCCCCGTGAGCCTCGCGCGCCGGGGGATGGCGGCGGCCTCCAGGGTCTTGACGAGGGCCTGGCCGTCGGACCGGCCGATCCAGAAGCGGGGCAGGTCGGCAGGCACGGTGAGGAACTTGGCTTCCGCCTCCGGGCGCCACGGGGATTCGGGCTCCACGAAGATCACCGCCTTCGCGCCGAGGAGGAAGGCGTTCAGCCAGTCGGTCTGGCAGTTGAACTCCAGGAGCACGATGGCGCCCTCCACCGGCTTGCCGTCGAAGTCCCGCGGCTGCGCTCGCCCTGCGTAGATGAGCGGCCCTTCGACCCCCTCGGGCGGGAGCGTGGACGTGCGGACCAGGTTTGGCCACAGGCAGGCGAGCGGAATGGGCGTCGCGCGCCCGTCCAGCGCCAGCGTGGCCCCACGGTCCATCGGCACGGCGACGCCGAAGCTCTCCTCTCGCACATCCTCGAGCCCGATCTCGCGAAGGGCTGCCGCAACCCAACGGGCCGCCTCGCGGGCACCTGGGTAGCCGGTCACCCGTGAACCGAGGGCGGCGAGCGAGGCGATCGTGTCCCGCAGGCGCCCCTCGTCCACCGCAGCGGCGGCGGCCTGGTAATCCGCGATCTGGCGCACCTGCTCCCCGGGGTCCACCAGCGTGGGGTTGCTCATCAGAGCCGACACCCACACGGTGGCCGCGCAGGCAAGAAGGGCGAAGACTACCCAGAGCGAATGACGCACAAGCCTGCCTCACTGAGGGAGAGCCGCATCCTCCCCGTCGGCGCTCAGCCTGTTTGCCGGGGTCCCATACTCCGCCTCGGGCTCGCGCACACCGTCGAGCCCCCCAAACCGGTCGAGCAGCCGGTCCAGCGATGCGTTGGCGCGCGCCAGGAGGTCCTTGCCTTCCACCACGCGGTCGGGCGCGCACCCTCGCTTGCTGACGACGGCATCCAGGGCCGCGGCGCACTCGGAGAGAGCGCTGTGGGAGTCCTCGAACGCCCTCAGCCGCGCCGGCTGGAGGCGTTTGCCATTGCCCTGGGCGATGTGGTAGAGAGCCGACAGGGCCATGCGGTCCAGGTGGTCCCAGACGTGGCGCATCCTCTCGTGTTTCTCCGGCCTCACCTCGTCGCCCAGGGCCTCGGCCCAGGCCAGGAATTGCAGGATAAGTTGGTACGCCTCCAGCTTCTCGTGCTCGAAGACGGCCTTCACAGGTGGCTCTCCGTCAGAGGAACGTGGCGATGGGCCTCAGTACGGCCAGTAGCTGTACGGGTCCACGCCTGCGAGAATGCCGTGAATGTCCCACAGGCAGCCCACCACGAACTCGCCCAGCACAAGGCCGATGAAGAACGGCACCGTGCGGCGATAGGCCTTGGCGCCGCCATAGTGCAGGATGACCCACTTGAGCACCCAACTGGCGAAGATGGGGAACCAGAGCTGCTCCATGGACCAACTGCCCGAGACGGCGTAGCCAACCGGATGCAGGGGCCACCAGGCGAACCGCATCCGCAGCACGGCCAGCACGAGAGCGCCCGCGATGCCCACGCCGGTGGCGATGCTCGCCCCCGTGTTTGCGGGCTGGGGGCTGCTGATCCAGGGGTGCAGGTTGCGCGAGTAGGGCTCGAAGCCGAACCACCAGCCGGGTCCCACCGCGCTGGCCTCCATGCCGTACTTGTAGCCCACGTGCAGCATGGCCCAGAAGCCGCCGAAGATGCCGACGGCCAAGGCGACCAGCATCGCCGCCAGCATCCGGCGCGCCGAGGTCTGGGTCTGTTGGGCAATCTTGTAGCCTTCGAGCGACGGGGCAATCGCGTGGCCGCGGTAGGCCCGGTTGAAGAACCACGTGAGCGCGAGCGCCGTGAGCGTGTAGGGGCCCAGCGCCCCCAGCGGCTTCATGCCCAGCACGCGCGGCAGCATCTGGTCGGGGCCGGCATAGTGCAGGTCGTGGGCGGGCGGCCCCAGTTCAGCACGCATCCGCGCGATGGCGATGGCGATGGCCATGTACAGGATGAGAAACAACACGATGACCCACAGCGCCATGCCAAGCCAGCTCAGGAATATCCCCTGGTAGATCAGACACCCCGCCAGCAGCATGGCCGCCGTGCGGTACGGCAGCGCCTCGCGCGACTCATCCAGGCGTTTCGCGCCGATCAGGTGGAGGAACAGCTCCTTGAGATACCGCCGGCTCACCCACACGGCGATGAGGCACAGGGCCAGGTACCCGCCCGCCGTCTGATCGTTGACGAAGGGAAACCCTGGGATGGCGATGCCGAAGGCGCTCGACAGGATGCGCTGCACCTGGAACAGGAGGAAGAAGAACCAGCACGAGAACGCCAGGTCCAGCGGCAGGAAGAAGCACACGCCGATGGCAAAGGGGTACAGGCTGAACCACATCTCGCCCACAGCGTTCCAGGGGCGCTCGGTGAGGTAGCGTCTCAGGTTGTCAATGTGCACCACGGGAATGCTGGGCACTGCCGGGTAGAGGTGACTCAAGCCGTTCACCAGGTCAATCGCCGCCGCGATGGCGAAACCGTACCATAGCAGGCGATTCGAGAACAGCCGCCGCGTCTGCGTGGTGACCAGCAGCGGAATCTGGATGACGGGATAGGAAAGCTTCTCGTTCTCTGTCCACTGCTTGCGCAGCAGCGTGTTGATGAGGAACAGCGAGCCCACGAGCACGAAGATGAAGCTGCCCCACCACAGCATCGGGCGGCCCCAGGCCAGGACCACTGGCCAGTCGTACATCGAGGAGCCGCCCTGGTAGTAGCCGCGCACAAGGTCGGGCGCGTCCAGCAGCACGAACTTGGGCAGATAGGGATGGAACTTCTCCCAGCCGTTCTCGGGCGTCGCGCCCCACCAGGCGTGGGTGATCATCGAGACAAGGATCTCGATGCTGTCGTGACCGCACACGACCGACCCGATGGTGAGCATCACGTAGACCGTGAGCAGTTCGCCCGGGTTGAGCGCAACACGCGGCCACCAGCGCTTCACCAGCAGATTGCCCACCGTGAGCAGGAAGAGCATGAAGACGACGTGCGGCATCAGCGAGACCGTGGTCGGCTGAGACGAGTACCACAGGATCTCGGATTGGATGAGCCACATGCACGTGATGGGGATCAGCGCGGCACCGATACAGACGGAGCGCAGAGTCACCGAACAGGCCTCGGCCTGCGCGTCGGGCATCGGGCTGGGCTGCCGCGTCGCATCGTCCATCGGGATGCTGGCTCCTCGCGCCTTCGCTCGGCTGCACTATACGGCCCGTTGCGAGGCGAGTCAAGCTTGACTTGCCGTCGGCCCACACTACACTGAGAGCGCGGCAGGCTGCGCCGAGAGGCGCGGCAGAACACAGCACAGGACCATGCTTTCGGGAGTCGACACGAGGGCACCGCATGACGTACAGCGACAGGTATCTGGCCTTCATGGGCCTCGCCCCGAAGCGCATCCCCCACTGGGAGCACTGGTCGTGCCCCGACGCGGAGACCTACCTCACGGGGATTGACTACTACGAGCACCCGAAGCTGTGCCGAGAGCGGCTCCGCGAGCTGTATCCGCAACTGGAGCTGGGCATCCCGGCCACCGACGAGCCGAAGCCCCGCCCGAAGCTCGACCTCGTGGGCCAAAGCTCGACGACCGATGGCGAGGGCTACCACCGCGTCCGATGGGGCGACGGCGAGACGAGCCTGTGGGACTGGGGGAAGCACTTCAAGACAGCCGACGACGTGTTCGCCTTCTCGCCGCTGGAGCGGGCGGCCGATTTTGCCAGGATACCGGTGGTGGAGAGCCGCGACTATTCGGACGAGGCGAAGCTCTACGAGGCCTACCGCAAGGGCTACCCGCCCGAATGGGGCGACCACGCGCCCGAGGGCTCCACCGCCTCGTGCGGCTTCTACAACACGATGTTCATGTGGCCCCTGCTCACCTTCGGCTGGGAGCTGTTCCTCGAAACGTGCCTCGACCCACGTTTCGAGCGGATCATGGACGAGTTCGCCGAGATCAACCGCCGCGTGTTCCGCGTCTTCGCGCGCCTGCCCGTCAACTTCGTCGTCTGCCACGACGACATCGTCACCAGCCGCGGCCCCGTTTGCTCGCCCGCGTGGATGCACAAGTACATCTTCCCCCGCTACGAAGAGTTCTGGAGCATCGTGAAGGCCGCGGGCAAACAGGTAATCTTCATGGTGGACGGCTGCATAGATGCCTATGCCGACGATGTGTTCGCCTGTGGCGCCCGCGGCATCATCAGCGAGCCGTACACCGACTACAAGGCACTCGCCCGGCGGCACCGGGATTGCTTCCTCGCGGGCGAGGGCGACAACCGCGTGCTCTACCGCAACCGCCCTGCCGAAATCGAGGCCATGGTGCGCAGCATGGTCGAGACCGCCCGGATGACCGGCGGCTACATGATGTGCATCGGCAACCACATCCCGTGGAACGTGCCCCCGCCCGCCATCAAGCTCTACCTCGACCTCTCGGCCGAGCTGGCGAGGCGATGAGCGGCGCGCTACGTGGTGATCTGCCGCACAACCAGGTCGCCTGTGAGGCCCGGCCATTTCATGGGCCACGAGTACTTGGCGCCGGCCTGCGACCAGGAGACGGACGGCAGGTTCTGCCCGGCAACGCCGAAAGCCTTGCCGCCGTTGTTCGTCTGCACCTCGCGGAGGGTGACCGAGCTGATCGTGCGCGCCGCGACGATGGAGTTGAGGAAGGAGTAGGTGGAGATCGTGGTGGGGATGCCCACGATCTCGAACTTGCCGATGGTGGAGGCGCTCGTGAAGTCGGCCAGAGCGCTCGGAAGGCCGGTAACACTGCTCGCCACGCCAGCGTAGACCTTGCTGGAGTCCATTCCTCCAACAGTGAAGGAGGAGATGTTGCCGGTCGCGCGTACCACAGTGTTGTAGAACCACGAGAAGACGTTGACGGTGCCGATGTTGCCGGCGACGGTCCAGGTGCCTCCGAGGACTCGGCGGGCCACGTTCACCGTGCCGAGGGTGTTGGCCACTCCCTGCGCGCCGGTGAGGTTGAGGCTGGCCGCGAAGTCGGCGTAGATGCCGCGTGTGAGATCGCCCACGATGCTCAGTGACCCCAGGGCCGCGGCCTTGATGGTGCCGGCCATCCAGGCGAGGCTCGAGATCGAGTTGATGGCTCCGGCGATGGTGAGGCTGAGGTTGGCCACGTAGCCAGGCGTGGCCGTGAGGAGGCGACTGGCGGTCACGGTGCCGCCATTCCAGCTCGCGGCGACGAGCGAGTTGACGGTGCCGTCCACGGTCAGGTTGCCGGCCGTCACATCGCCCAGCGCCAGCGACGTGACGTTGCCGTGGGCTTTGAGGGTCCAGCTCTCGACGAAGCCCGCCAGGATGGAGCCGATATGGCCGGTGATGTCCCAGGTGCCGAGGGCAAGGCCCTGCGCGATGCGGGCGGCGCCAAGCGTGGGGCTGCCGGCCGCCACGCCCTGGCCGGTGAGCTGGACATCGGGGGTGAAGTGCCCGACAATGGCGCCGGTCTTGCTGCCCGTGGTCGCAAGGGAGCCGATGGAGTGCGCCCAGAGGCTGCCGCCCATCCAGTTGGTGGCGGCCAGCGAGCCGATGGCGCCGTTGACCGCCAGTTCGCTGTTCGAGACGGCGCCGAGGACGAGCTTGCCAGCGGGGCCGCCGATCCCGCAATCCCAGTCCACCGTGCTGTTCAGCACCGTGAGGGAACCCACGCCGCCGTTGAGGTCCCAGCTCGCGCCTTTGAGCGAGCCGGCGATGCTGGCCTTGGGCAGCACCTGGCCGGTGCCGGTGAGCTTCAGGTCAGCCTCGAAGTCGCCGGGCAGCAGCAGGGTGCTGTTGGCCTTGGTCGCGAGCGAGTTGAGGCGGGCGGCGGTGATGCCGCCGCCGAGCCACTTGGACACCGCCACGCTACCCACACCCCCAGGCACATTCACAGTGGTGCCATTGGCGCGCGGCGCCGAGAGGGAGGCGATGGAGAGGCCCGCGGCGTTCGCGCCGGTCGTGGTGATCGTTGCCGCCAGGTCGCGCGAGGAGATGATCGCGCCGATCCAAGCGGCCTTGATCGAGCCGGCGAGGGTGGTGGTGGCCGTGAGGCTGGTAAGGACGCCCTGGACGTGCAGCGTCCAGCCCGCCGCCGAGCTGCCGAGCGCGAGCTTGCCCACGGCACCGCTGATCTGCCAAGTGCCCCCCGTGATCTGGGCGATGGTGGCGGCAGGGAGCGTCCCCTTGAGAGCGCCCACACCGGAAAGCTGCACGTTTGCCCCGAAGGCCCCTGTGACGGTGAGCTTCGAAATCCACGGCGCCGTGAGGGTGGAGCCGACCCATTGGTTGAGCGTGAGGGAGCTGAGGCCGGCGGCGACCGTGATGTCGGAGCCGGGGTTGGGAATGTTGCGTAGGGTGAGCGCCGTGCCCTTGCCGGCGCCGGCTCCCGGCAACAGAATGTCCGCGCCGGCCAGCACGTCGCGGAGCACCAGGGTCGTCACGGAGCCGTTGCCGGTCATCAGGATGCCGTCGCGATAGAGGTCCATCGTCGGCCCGCTGAGTGCGCCCATAGGCGTGGCGCCGGTGATGCCCCAGAGGCGCGCGCCGGCCGTGGTGCCCCCTGCCGTCACGAAGGCCAGCGAACTGCTGGCCGTGGTGTTGGACAGCTCGACGCGGAAGACATCCACCATGCCGCCGACTGTGACCGCCTTGCCGTTGTTGACGATCGCCCCCAGGTTGCCCACGAAGAGCACGCGTGCCTGGCCGCCCTTGAAGCTCAGCGTCACCACGGTGCCATCGGGGTCGGTGTAGACAAGTGTGCCCGGCAGCCCATCGCCCAGGAACACGCCGGGCTGGTTGATCACGAGGTTCACCAGACCGGGCTGAGAGGTGCGGCCATCCAGGTCCTTCACCGTGTACGTGAAGGGATCCACGCCCACGAAGCCTGCGGGGGGCGTGTAAGCGATCGCGCCCGTCACAGGGTCCACCACGGCTGCGCCGTACTGCGGCGGGGTGACGATGACCACGGAGGTGGGGTCAATCGGCCGCCCCTGCGAGAGGTCGTTGGCCAGCACGTTCACCACCACAGCAACGCTGGGGTCGGTGGTCGGGTCGTCGCGCACGGCGACCGGCGGCCCGGTGACAACGACTTGGAAGGTGTCCTCGACGACGGCCCCGGCGCGATCGGTGGCGCGCACGGTGATGTTGGCCGTGCCCCAGCCGCCGGGGGCATAGGCGAGCACCAGCGCTCCGTTCTGGATCGTTGCGGTGACGAGGGCGGTGTTGTCGTTGAGCACCGTGTAGGTCAGCGCGGGCTCTGTGGTGATGGTGTTGACCAGGATGACGTTGTCCGCCGTGGGCATCGCGGGGAAGTTGGTGTAGTTTCGCAGCGGCAGTGTGTCGAACGGCGAGTTGAAGGCGTAGGTGGGCAGGGCGGCGATGGCATCCACCACGCTCATCCCGTCAATCACGTAGCCGAAGACCGTGAAGCCGCCGTTCTGCTGGTCGAGGTTGGCGGAGTTGTCGGCCAGGTTGAAGAACCACGACGATGTGGCGCTGTTGGGGTTGCCCTCGACCTTCGCCATAGCGATGGTGCCGCGGATATTCGAGTGCAGGAACTCGTTCTGGATGGGCGGGTCGGTGGGAATCTCGGTCCACGTGGGATAAGCGTAACTGCCGCCCTGGATCACGAAGCTCGGCACCGAGCGGTGGATCACCGTGCTGTTGTAGTCGCCGTCGGATACGTACTTAAGGAAGTTGGCCACCGTGATCGGCGTGTCGCCATCGTAGAGCATCACCGTGATCACGCCCAGCGTGGTGTTGAAGCGGGCGATGGTGCCCTGCCCGTCGGGGTCAGAGAAACGGCCCGACAGGTTGATCTGAGCGTTGGGCGCTCCCTGCTCGGCTGCCACATCGCCAAACGGCTGGAGAAGGACGGGCAGTGCGTTCACGCTCAGGGACACTGTGACGGTCTGCGTCTGGCGGCCATAGGTGTCGGCCACGAAGTACGTGAACGAGTCGGGGCCGTAATACCCTGGTGCGGGCGTGTAGGTGACGGCCCCCGTCAGGGGATCCACCAGCGTGGCGCCGTGCGCCACATCAGTGACGATGGTCACGGAGGCAGGGTCGAGCGGGTAGTCGCCCGCCACATCGTTATCGAGCACGGGGACGATGACCGGCGTGCCCTGATTCGTCCCAGCCGAGTCTGGGTGGGCAACGGGCGACGCCGCGACCTCCACGGTGAAGGTGTCTTCAACATAGAGGCCCCGCGCGTCGGTGCCGCGCACGGTGATGTTGGCCACCCCGCGTTCGCCGGCGGCGTAGGCCAGCGTGAGCTTGCCGTCGGTGACCGTGGCCGTGAGCAGATCGGGGTTGTCGTTCCAGACCTGGAATGTCAGCGGCGAGAGGACGACGATGTTGTTCAGCAGGACGACGTTCGCGGCAGCCGGCTCATTCGGGAAGCTGCTGTAGTTGATGAGGGGCAGTTGATCGAAGGGGCTGTTGAAGGCATAGGTGGGCAGGGCGGCAATGGCCAGCACCACGTCCATGCCCGCCGTCACGTGCCCGAACACGGTGAACCCGCCGTTCTGGTAGTCGAGATTGGCGGAGTTGTCGGCCAGGTTGAAGAACCACTGGCTCGTCGCACTGTTCGGATCGCCGCTGAGCTTGGCCATGGCGATCGTGCCGTAGGTGTTCGAAATGCCGGGCTCGTTCTGGATGGGGGGGTCCGTGGGGATGTCGGTCCAGCCCGGATACCGGTAGCCTCCGCCCTGGAGCACGAAGCCGGGCACGGAGCGGTGGATGACCGAGCTGGCATAGTCGCCGTCGTAGACGTACTTGAGGAAGTTGGCCACCGTGATCGGGGTCTGCGTGTCGTACAACGTGACGTAGATGGCCCCCATGACGGTATCGAACCGCACGCTCGTCGCCGGGGAGTCGGGGTCGGACAAGTACTGCGTGAGATCAATCACGGTGGATGCCGTGCCGTACTCGATGGCCAGGTCCGGCATCGGCTGGGTGAGCAAGGGAGCAGCGTTCACTGTCATGCTCACGGTTGCCACCGCCGATAGCGTGCCCAGCATGTCCGCCACCGTGTAGGTGAATGTGTCGGGGCCGGTGTAGCCGGGGTCGGGCGTGTAGGTGATCTCGCCCGTGTCGGGATTGACAGAGGTCTGGCCATGGCTCGGCGCCGTGCCCACGGTGACCGACGCAGGGTCCAGCGGCGAACTCGTGGCGACGTCGTTGGCCAGGACGTCAATGACCACCGGCTGGTCCTCGTCGGTGACCGCCGTGTCGTTGTGGCTGAGGGGCCGCCCCTGCACGGTGACAACAAAGCTGTCCTCGACAAACGTGCCGTCGAGGTCGGTCGCCCGCACGGTGATCGTGGCCGTGCCCCATTGCCCCGCGGCGTAGGCCAACGTGAGCGACGTGCCGTTCAGCGTGGCCGTGACCAGGTCGGGGTTGTCGTTGGTCACCGTGAGAGTAAGCTTGCTGACCCCGTAGATATCGTTCACGAGCACCACGTTGGCGCTGCCGGGCTGCGACCCGTCACCGGGGTAGTCGCGCAGCGGGATCTCGGGGAACTGGATGCCGTTGACCGTAACGTCGTAGGTCGGCACCGCCGCGATGGCATCGGCCACCTCCATGCCGTTGCCCAGCACGCGCCCGAACACGGTGTAACCACCGTTCTCGAAGTCGAACGTGGCCGAGTTGTCGGCGAGGTTGATGAACCACTGGCTCGTCGCTCCGTCGGGCTCGCCGTCGGGCTTCCACATGGCCAGGGTGCCGCGGGTGTTCGAGATGCCCGGCTCGTTCTGGACCGGCGGATCAGCCGGGACGGTCTGCCATTCGGGATACCAGTAGCCCCCACCCTGAATGAGCACGCCCGGCACCGAGCGGTCAATCAGGCTCGACCAGTAGTCCTCGTCGTCCATGTAACTCAGGAAGTTCGCCACAGTGAGCGGCGTGGCGGCGTCGTAGAGCTCGACGTCAATGTTGCCCAGGTTCGTATTGATTCGCACCGTGGTGCCGGTGACCGCGGGGTCGTCGAAGGTGCCGCTGAGGTCCAGCACGGTGTTCGGCGAGCCGGTGAACACATCCACGTCGTCAATCGGCGTGAGGAGGGTCGCGGAGAGCAACTGCCGCGGCTCGAGGGCTTCGAGGCGGAGTCGGACTCGTTTCTCCATGGGTGCCTGGTTCCCTTCGTTCTCCGCCGGAAGCGGACCCCTTCAGCCGCTTCCGAAAGATTCATATGCTTTGGCTCTGCAAATCCCATGCCATCCGATGGCCACCAAGCTCTGTCTTGCTGATGACCGCAACGCCCCATCACATCTGCGCTTAGAACGGCACAACGAACCGCCAGGCACCGTTGTCCGACAGGCCGAGTCCGCAGAATCAGACAACCTGTATGGTATTCCTGCGCATCCTCGCATGCTGGCGGCCGACTCGTCTCCCCACTATCCACGCGCAACGCCGACCTCCCAGGCGACGTCAGGACGCCCGCGGGTCCCTGTGTGTCACCGGATGGCCGGACCGGAGACGGCGCGGCAGGCTCAGACAGTCACAACGTCCAGCCCTCGCGATAGGGCGGCCGGAGCAGCTTGTCCGCCTCCTCGTGGTTGACGATGCGGCAGGCAACGGGGTCGAACTCCAGCGGCCGGTCGGGGAATAGCGTGGCCACGTTGGCCAGGAGGAACCATTCGGTGAAGGGTCCGCTGAAGGCGTTGAAGCACCCCATGGGCGTCAGCCCCTTCGTCATGCCGTCCACCCAACCGCGCAGGAAGCGTCCGGGCAACGGACGCGGCAGCGATTGAGGCGGAGGGGGCAGGTCCTTGAACTTCTCCTCTGGAAGCAGCGCCATCGTGGCGTCCCCGTGCCCGAAGGTGTACATCGCGCCCTCGGTGCCGAACCAGAGGTTCCCGGTCCAACTGCTCCAACGCTTGTCGTCGGGACTGCCCCACTCTGGGTGCTTGCCAAAGAACTCGCGAAGGAAGTCGCGGCGGCGCTTCTCGACCTCGCCGCCGCCGGCAAACCAGCTAAGGCGGATCGGGGGGAGGTCCATGCGTGCCGGGATATCCCAGTGCACGATGCTGGAGCGCGGAAACGTCAGCTCGCACACCTCGCAGCACTCGGCGGTAACCTTGATGGTCTTGGCGCCGGCGGCGGGCGGCTTCTTGTCAATCGGCCAAAGGGTCTCAAGCTTCATGGCCTTGTAGAGTGTCGCCCAAAGGTGCGCGCCCCACCAGCCGGGGTGCCCGCACGAGAAGTCGCGCCACATGGCGTGCTGGAGCCACTCCGGGTGGTAGGGCCTGTAGGTCGCAGGGCCCAGCCACAGGTCCCAGTTGAGATAGTCGGGCACCTGGTGTTCGCCCGAGGGCTTCGGGCGCGGGCCGGCGCCGCCCCCGCCCCACATGTGAATGGTCTGAATCTCGCCCAGACGGCCCGCCCACACGCTCTCGATCACGCGCTCGTTGTAGCCGCCCTGATTGCCCATCTGCGTCGAGAGCTTCTTCTCCACCGTCAGTTCCGCCAGCGTCCGGGCCTCGTGGAGTGTGCGGGTCAGCCCCTTCTCGCAGAAGACGTGGAGGCCAGCGCGCAGAGCCAGGGCCGATGGCGCGGCGTGCACGTGGTCGGGGGTGGCGACGACCACCGCATCGAGCTTCGAACCCATCTCCGCGATCATCACACGGAAGTCCTCGTACTTCGGAACGTCCGGGTACCGCTTGAACGACTCGGCGGCTTTCTGCTTGTTCACGTCGCACATAGCGGCGATGCGGCCGCCGGTCTGCTGGCGGATAGACGACCACCCCTCCTCCACACAGAAGCCCGCGCCGCGCCCGCCGACGCCCACCACCGCCACCTGCAACTGCTCGTTGGCCGCATATGCACGAGGCTGGCACCTGGTGAGCAACAGAGCGCCGGCGCCCGCCGCCGAGCCGAGAAAGCCTCGCCGCGTCAGGCTGACCCGGTGTGCAGCGGCCGACCTGTTTCGTCCCTTGCACTCAGCGGCCATGCTCCACCTCCTTTCGCGTGTCGTCGCAACCGTCCTCGGGCGTCCCACGCCATCCTTCCCGCCCCCAACCTACTACCGCCGCCGGGGGGTGTCAAGGGGGGATCTCAGCTTTTCTCCACGCCAAGGAGCTACCGTGCTCGCGGAAGCAAGAGCCCCCGGCGCCCTGGGCTTTGAGGATTGACGTGGAATGCAACGTTGCCCGTGGCTTGCGCGACCTCGCCATCGCGGGGCTTCCGTTGTCAAACCTCTCTCGCCCCATCGCACCTGCGGCGGTTCCATGTCCACCGAATTCTCAACAATGGACTTGACAAGATAGATAGCGTGTGATATTGTCTGATTGTGTCAGATAGTTCATACACGTTCTGGGTCTTTCGGATAGCGGGCGGCTGATGATGCAGATAAGCTACTCGCCGCTGGCCCTTCTGGCCTGTCTAGTTGCACGCTACACCTGCTCGATGGGCGGATGCCGCTCGCGCCCGCTCTCCGCCGCCCGCTCGCCCCCTCCGTTGCTCCCCTGGCTGCACCTAACCTCCCTCTGGATGCGAAAGGAGGAGTCCAATGGGGGAACACGGAGCATTGCAAGGTCAGCACACACCTCAGCGTCAGCCACCCTCGGCACCCGGCACAGTGCACATCACGCTGTCGCGGCTCGCGGCCAAGGCGGCTCGCCACAACCCTGTTTATCTCATCAGTGCAGCGTTGATGATCCTGGGCGTCTACACTATCGTCCGGCCCGGCACGCAGACCCTCGGCAATCTTCCGGCCATCCTGGCCACCTTCTTCACTCTCCAATTCTACGAGCTGCTGCTCGTCGGGATTGCGATCTTGCTGGTCTGCCGACGCCGGGTGATGGACGACGGTGCGACGCTCGCGCTCATCGAATCGCTGCTCGCCATCGGGTGCTTCGTGATAGCCGACGAGCTTACGTTCAAGGATGGGCGTATGGCGCTCGGCCTGCTCCTGGGGTTCGCGGCGCTCGTTCTGGCGGCGGGCCGGTTCGCGGCGCTCGGCGTGGCAGTCGGGCGCCGGCTGGTGTTCTCGGGGGCCGGCCTGATCCTCGTCGCCCTGCTCTCCTGGAACGCGATCGCCCCCAACTGGGTGGCCCGGCTCCATGACCTCGACAGCCCTCTCATCGGCGTGGGGTGCCTGTCGGGCTGGTGGGTGCTGGCTGTCCTCGCACTGGGCTTTGCGCTCAATGCCGCGTTCGAGAGGGACCGCCTGTGGCCGGAAACCCAGCCCTTCGTAAAGACGCCGCTGGCGCGCTGGGCCATTGCCGGCCTCGTCCTTACCGGCTCCGCACTCCACGAGTACTGGCTCGGCTACATCCTCGACGTCTCGTTCCAGCTCAGTGACATCCTACCGCTCGTCACCGTGGCGGCGTTCGGGGCGATGGCCCTGGCGGCGCGGAGCGAGCGGGTGGGCGTCATCGAGCACCTGGCGGCGGGGGCGCCGGCCGCAGTGGCCGTCCTCGCGCTTCTAACAGGCGGCTTCGAGCCTCAGTGCCCGCCGGTCGGCGCCTTCGCTTCCCGCGAGGCATTCGTGCACGAGCTTCGCATGCTCTCATGGCCTACAGCGTGGCTGGCGGTGGCCGCGGGCATCGTGGCGCTTCAGGCGTGGCGTCGGCGCTCTGTGCCCCTGGCTCACCAGGCTTCGGCTTGCCTGCTCCTCGCCGTGCTCTTCTCCACGACGACCCAGCCTGAGGAGCTGGAACTGGCGTGGAACGCGTTCGAGTTCACCCTCGCCGCCTACTGCCTCGTGATGGCAGCAGTCACGGCCCGCGCCGAATGGGCGGCGGGCTGCCTCGCCGCGCTCAACCATCTCGCCTGGCGCAACCTGCCTGCGGAGCCGGGCGTGGGCATCTACGTCGAGCCCTACCTGCTTCTGCTGGCGCTCATCGGCGCGTCTTACTTCGCGCTATGGCTCATGTTCCGGCGACAGATCGAGACGCGCGTCGCCCACATGGGCAGCCTGCTCGTGCTCGTGGCGGCCATCGCCGTCAACTTCTCTGAGGCTACGGAGGCGCCAGCCTGGGCGCTCGCGGCGGCGACTCTTCTCATTGCGGCAGGGTTCGCGGTCAGCGCCTGGTCGCTGCACTGGCCCGCCTACTACGGCTTGGCCCTGCTCACAGCCACGGTGCCGCTCGCACGTGAGGTGAGCCGCTCGGAGGCCAAGCTCGGCTCGCCCACTGGCTGGGTGCTCGTGATGGCCGCCTTCGTGGCCCTCGGACTCGGCTTCCTCGTGAGCATGCGGAAGCGAGCCGCCACGCCTGGCTCAAGCACGTAGCTCACCCCCTGTTGGAGGGTAGCCACATGGCAACACCGTCTGGGACCAAGTTGTCCGATCTCCTCATCGCCATCGGGCTCTTCGCGCTCGTGGGCACGTTGCTCGTGCCCGCTTGCGACCGGGCGATGGGCAGGGCGCGGGAGGAGGCCCGGCGCATTCGGTGCAGAGGAAACCTCAACCAATTGGCGAAGGGAATGGCCACCTATCTCAACGAGTGCGGCGACAACCGTTTCTATCCCTGGCCGGCCGGCTACGCGGGCTGCGGCACCGCCGAGTCGCCTGACTTCGGCGGCGCCGAGTGGCTGGCCGCGCTCTACTGGACCCGCATCATCCCCGACCCGGGCGTCAACCTCTGCCCAAGTTCGCCCGACACGAACGAGGGGGGCATCCTGATGGGCAGCAACGGCTGCCCAGGCGGCAACCCGCTCGCGCCGGGCGCCGTCAGCTATGCGGCAATGGGCGACCGGAGCGTGGGCATCTACCTCGCCTCGAAGCAGGGCAAGGGCGCCGCCTACGCGACCTCGAAGCTCCCGATCAAGGACGACTTCTCGCCCAACGAGCCAATGGCGTCCGATGACACGCAGCCTCCCATCAACCACGGCAGGAGAGGCAACGGCTCGATGTCAGTCCTGTTCTTCGACAGCCACGTGGAGTGTTGGACCAACGCCAAGGTGGACCTCGAGCGCGGGGTCGGACAGGGCGAGTTGTGCATGCTCATGAACTGACCAGTTCCGCAACACCTGGAGGGCATCCGATGGCTACATCCTCTGGCATCAGGTTGTCCCACGTTCTCATCGTCGTGGGCGTCCTTGCGCTCCTCGCGGGCATGGTGCTTCCGGCGCTCCGGCGCTCGAGGGAGAGCGAGCGCCGCGGCCCCGGCCACCGCTGCCGAAACAACCTCAACCAACTCGCGAAAGGCATGGCGACGTATCTGAACGAGTTCGGCGACAACCGCTTCTATCCGTGGCCGGCCGGTCGGCCAGGGTGCGGCACTGTGGAGAGGCCCAGCTTCGGCGGCGCAGAGTGGCTGGCAACGCTCTACTGGACTCGGGTAATCCTTGACCCGGGCGTCTTCCTCTGCCCCGGCTCGCCCGACGACAACGAGATGGGCGTGAAGCTGGGCAGCAACGGGTGCCCGGGCGGCAAGCCGCTCGCCCCCGATGCCGTGAGCTACGCCGCGATGGGCGACGTGAGTGTGGGCATCTACCTGGCCACCAAGCAGAGCAAGGGCGCTGCTTACGCGACCTCCAGGCTCGCCATCCGCGACGACTTTCCCCCCAACGAACCGATGGCCTGCGACGACACCGAGGGGCCGATTCACCACGGCGAGCGCAACAATGGCGGGATGGGCGTGCTCTTCTTCGACAGCCACGTCGAGTACTGGACCTACACGCGCGTTGACCTCGAGCGTGGCGTGGGCCGGGGCGACCTGTGCGCGCTGAGGAACTGAAGGGGCTGCAATAGGAGGGATAGGACCGATAGGACAGATAGGACGCATGCCTTCGGGACGCCCTGAGGCCAGACGCGTCCTATCGGTCCTACGCGCCCCTCGAAGGCTGCGCGGCCTTTACACGCACCACTCAGCCGCTATAATGGGCAGCACCCTCTGCCAGCGAAGGAGCTGCCCATGCCGACAATGAAAGCCGCCGTGTGCAAGGCCAGAGAGACCATAGCAATCGAGGACGTGCCTCGGCCCACGCCGAAGCGCGGTGAGGTGCTGGTGGCGGTGAAGGCCACGGGCCTGTGCGGCTCGGACGTGGACGGCTACACGGGCCACCACCCGATGATCAAGTGGCCGATTATCCTGGGCCACGAGTGCTCGGGCGTCGTCGCCGAGGTTGGCCCCGGCGAGACCCGCTGGAAGCCGGGCGACCCGGTGGTCGTGGAGCCGTTCTTCACGTGCAAGACCTGTCCCGCCTGCCTCCGAGGCCAGTATAACCTGTGCGTTGACCTGAAGATCACGGGACACCAGGTGCCCGGGTCGCTGGCGGAGTTCGTGATCGCCGAGTCGTTTTTCCTCCACCCGAAGCCTGCGAACCTGTCGTTTGCCGAGGCGGCCATTGCCGAGCCTGTGTCGGGCTCGCTCCACGGGGTCGAGCGGGCGAACCCGCGGCTGGGCAGTTTCGTGACGATCCTGGGCTGTGGCACCATCGGCGTGCTGGCGATGCAGCACTGCCTCAACAAGGGCGCGGAGGTGCTCATCGCCGACCCCGCCGCCTTCAAGCGAAAGGTGGCGAAGGACCTGGGCGTCCACCACGCGCTCGACCCGCTGAAGGAAGATGTGAAGGCCCGGGTGAAGGAACTCACGGGCGGCATCGGGGCCGATGTCGTCATCGAGGCCGTGGGGAAGCCCGAGACCCTCGCCGCCACGGTGGGCCTCGTGCGGCGCGGCGGCACGATCCTGCTCATCGGGTGGTCGGGGAACAAGACCGACGCCTTCGACCTCACGAGCGTGACCCTCGACGAACTGACCGTGCTGGGCACGCTCGGCTTCTGCTGGGACCACAAGGCCGCACTTCGGCTCCTCAGCCAGGGCAAGGTGACCGTGAAGCCGATCATCAGCCATCGTCTGCCCCTGGACCGCGTCGAGGACGGGATCAGGATGCTTCAGAGCCATGCCGAGGGGGTCTGGAAGATCGCGATCACGGAAGAAGAGGTCTGAACCGCCGTGGCACAGTTGCTCGCCGGCCTGGATATTGGCACGTCGGGGGTCAAGGTGGGGGTCGCCGATGCATCCGGTCACCTGCTGGGCCTTGGCCGCGCGGCTCACGCCAACGACAGCCCCCGCCCTGGCTGGGTGCAGTGCGACCCCGAGCGCTGGTGGCAGGGGGTGATCGCCTCGCTGCATCAGGCCTGTGCCGAGGCAAAGGCGTCGCCGGCCGACATTGCGGCGGTGGGCGTGAGCGTGCTCTTCCCCTGCGTGGCCCCTCTGGACGCCGATGGCCGCGCCCTGCACCCCGCCCTGCTCTACTGCGACCGGCGTAGTTGCGCCCAAGCCGAGGCAATCGCCGCACTGGTGCCCAGGCAGGAATACGAGGCCACCATCGGGAACGTGCTAACCCCCGGCACCTGCGCCGCCACAAGCCTCCTCTGGCTGTGCGAGGAGGCGCCCGACGCGTGGCACCGCGCCCACTCGCTCGGCTTCGCCAACACGGCCATCACGGCGCGCCTGACGGGAGAGTTCTGCACCGACCCTACCCAGGTGGCGCTCTCAGGGCTCGTGGACATTCGTGACCCCTGGCGCTGGAACGAGGCGCTGTGCGAGCGGCTCGCCATAGCGGCCGACCGCCTGCCGCGCGTGGCCGGAGCGGACGAAGTCATCGGCACCGTCACCCGGACCGCGGCGCGAGAGACGGGGCTCAACCCTGGCACGCCCGTCGTTTGCGGCTGCGGCGACGTGCCCGCCTCGGCCCTGGGCGCCGGCGCCGCCGAGCCAGGCACGGTCATCTATGTCGCCGGCTCAACCGACTGCGTGGCCGTGCCCACCTGCGCGCCGACGCCCGACCGACGCTGGGTGAACTCCGCCTACATCCCGCGCGGATTGTGGCTGCCGATCGGCACCACGACGTCGAGCGGGGTCTCCGTCGAGTGGTTCTGCCGGGAGCTTCTCGGCCAACCGGGAGCCGAAGGGCTCCGCTCGCTCACCGAGCTCGCACAGCAGGCTCCCCCTGGCGCTGGGGGCCTGCTCTATCTGCCGTACCTCCAGGGCGAACGCACGCCCATCTGGGACCCCAAGGCTCGCGGCTCGTTCTTCGGCCTCTCAACTGCCACGACGCGCGCCGACCTCGCCCGCTCGGTGCTCGAGGGCACGGCGTTCGCTCTGCGCCAGGTCGTCGCATGCCTCGAAACCGTGCTCGGCTCCCCCCTCGCCGAGATTCGCTCCGTTGGCGGCGGCACCCGCAACCCGCTATGGAACCAGATCAAGGCCGACGTGCTCGGCAAGCGCCTGGCAGTCCTCGAGTTCCAGGAGACGAGTGCGCTGGGCGCGGCGCTCCTCGCCGCCGTGGGCGCCGGCTTGTGCGAATCCTTCGCGGCGGCGGCCCGCGCCGCCCGCGCCGCGAACCGCGTCCGCCTGATCGAGCCCCACGCCTCCCGAACGGCCTCCTACGACTATCTCTTCCGCCTCTTCGCGGGCCTCTATCCGGCCACCCGCCCGCTTGCCCGCCGCCTGAGTTCCTGGGGCGCGCCTCGAGACTCCAACCCGCCTTGACACCGCCGCCGGGTCCCACTACGATATCCACACCTCTCGGGCTGGCCTTCACTCGAACGCGAAAGGAGCCACAGATGGCGCCGGAGCAGAAGAACCTGGGTTACAGCGACACCCCCTTTATCCCGGGCACCAACTACCGGGTTCACGACGGCAACCGCCCTCAACCCCGCATCATCAGTCCCGGCACCGCCAGCACACAAGAGCGCCCGGGCCTGGCGCCCTCCGACGCCGTCCTGCTCTTCGACGGCACCACGCTCGACAAGTGGGCTTCGATGGACGGCTCGCCCGCGAGGTGGAAGCTCGAGAGCGGCTACATGGAGGTCGTGCCCAAGACGGGCAACATTCGCACGAAGGCCGAGTTCGGCGATTGTCAGCTCCACCTCGAGTGGGCGGCGCCCACCGTGGTAAAGGGCGAGAGCCAGGGCCGCGGCAACAGCGGCGTCTTCCTGATGGGCCTCTATGAGATTCAGGTGCTGGACTGCTACGACAACCCCACCTACCCCGACGGCACGACGGCGGCAATCTACGGCCAGTATCCGCCGCTCGTCAACGCCTGCCGAAGGCCCGGCGAGTGGCAGACCTATGACATCGTGTGGGTCGCGCCGCGCTTCGATGGCGACAGGCTGCTCGGCCCGGCGCGCGTCACTGTGTTCCACAACGGCATCGTCGTACACCACGCCACTGAGCTTCAAGGCCCGACACGTCATCGCCAGACGGCGTCGTACACACCTCATCCCCCGGTCGGGCCTCTGGTGCTTCAGGACCACGGCGACCTAGTGCGCTATCGCAACATCTGGTATCGCGGGTTGAAGGGCTACGACCAAGCCTGAGTCGCCCCCGACCCGGGCGAGGCCCCTGTCGTAGAATGCGATTTCCGCCTCGCTCGTTATTTCACAAGAGCATCATCCCGATCGCCACAAGTATCATTCGATACTACGCTTGTGGCGAAACAGCATGACCGCGGACCGCCCGAAGGTCTCCCTGGTCGCGCGGACCGTCCGGAGCCCCGTACAGAGCATCCTGACGCGTTTTCTGCTCGAGACACAACCGACCACTAGCACTAGGTTTATGGATTCAGTCGCCAAGCGGCTGCACTCCGCTTCGCCCGGATCGCCATTCGAGTCGGATGCAGTTCCTCCTCCAGCGGCAACGGCATTCGACCCAGGTTAAGCAACGACTCGACGTAGAAGTCGAAGTAGTCCTTGCCAGGGGCGTCGGTGTTGATGGGGCCGCGGTCCTCGTCGCCGACCACGAGCCGTGTGTGCGCGCCGCCATCGGTGGCCTCGACGAAGCCCTTGGTGCCGAAAACCCGCAGGTGCTCATTCCCCCACCGCCCGAAGCCCTTGGGGTTCAGGTAGTTGGCGATCACGCTCGCGACGCCGCCGTTCGCGAGAGTCATCATGAGGGCCGCAGCTATTCGCAGGCCGCCGCCGGCCACCGGATTGCCAAGCGTGGTCTCGACTCCTTGAATCTCGGCGATCCGTTGCCCCGCCACGTGCTCGACGAAGCGCAGGGCGTGGATGCTCGCCTGCCCGATGATCCCGCCATCCACATCCTCGTCCTGCGGCCGGCCGTCGTGGTACGGATAGGACTTCTGGGCGAAGACCTGGACGACGGTGCCGATGGTCCCCGCGGCCACAAGTTGGCGCATGGCCAGATACGGCTGCTCAAAAGCCGTGCCGGCCATCTCGTGGAACCGTTGGCCCGTGGCCGATACGGCAGCGATGAGGGCGTCGAGGTCCTCCTCGGCCATCGCGCAGGGCTTCTCGGCGTAGACGTGCTTGCCCGCCTCCATGCAGCGGAGGGCATCCGCGGCCTGGTCGCGCCGCCGCGGCGAACAGAGCGAGATGAGTTCGACCTCCTCGTCCTCGATCAACTGGTCCAGGGACACATAGTGGCGGATCGCGAGGTCTTCTTTCTCTCCGAACGTGAGGACCTCGGGCGGAAATGCCGCCGTGGCGACGAGTCGCGCCCAGGGGTGGTTCGCCAACAGGCGGTGAATCTGGTGTCCGTTGGCGCCGTAGATGCCGACCCCGAGCTTCTCAGCCATCCCCGTGTCTCCGTGCTTGCCTGCTGGAAAAACGCGCCCGAGCGATTATACTGGCTGTCGTTGCCTTTCGCCATACGGAGCCGAGGAGAAGGCCCATGAAAGCGTTCGGTCGTCTGCCCGTGGCCGCTGCGATCGCGTTCGCCTCGATTCACGCCGCGCTCGGGGCCGCATGCACCGCAACGTTCCAGCCTGACATCAAGGCTGGCCTGTTGACAGTGGACATTTCGAGCGTACCCCGCGACGCGACCATCTTCCGCGCCGAGCTGGTGCTGAGGCTGGTCACCGGCTTCACACAACGCTCGCTGGCGCAAACCAATGTTCACATCGAAGGCGAGACGATTCGCGGGGCAGAAGCGCCCCGCCTACAGTTCGTCGCGCCCCGCTTCGCGGGGCTCGACGCGCTGGAAGCCGTCCAGGCCGCGCACAAGGCGGGCAAGCCGCTGACGCTCAAGATCGTCTCCACCGCGGCCGGCGTCTCGCACCTCGAAGTCTCCTACGTCGGTGGCAGGCCCAGGACTGAGGCGATCCCCGCCGCGACAGGCGTGCAGGCGGTCCACCGCAAGGGCCAGACGCTCATCACCTTCAGCGAGCCAAGGGTGGAGCCCATCCCCGAGTTCAAGACCGGCGCCGACGTGAAGGCGTTCACTGGCGACTTCGCCAAGAAGCACCCCGGCCTTGCGCTCCGCATCTGGCGGAGCGCCGAGAAGATCACGCCCGAGACCATTGCCAAGGCCAGACTGGTCGGCGAGTGCGGCTTCTTCTCGTGCTGGAACGCGACCTATCACCAGGATGAGACGGGGCGGAAGCCGCCAGTGCTCTACCGTGTGTCCGACCTCGGCGAGCCGCTGGCCTGGGGCACCGGCGTCTACGCGCATAACCCTGCCGAGGCGGGCAAAGCCTTCTACGCAGTGACAGTGGCCGTCAACGGCGAGGAGGACTTCTCGCAGCTTGCGGCCGCCGCCGAGCCGGTCGAGGAGGTCGTCGGCCAGGGCGAGCCAGTCCTCCAATGGATCGAAGAGCCCGACCCCAAGGACGGCTGGCAGTACCGCCGCGGCAAGATGGCCCGCCTCATCTACACCCGTTGGGAGGCCTGGCCGCACTCCTCGGTGCCGAACAACCCGATTGACTACCTGGTCGTCCTGCCCCTCCAGCCCAAGCCCGAGAGGCCTGGCGGCGAAGCCGAATATAACTCGTTCCGCGTTGACCCCGCGCCGGTCGGCCTCCACCTCCACTGCTGGGGCGGGAGCCTCAACGGCGGCTACGGCTGGTGGTACAACGCCCACAGAGGCGCAGTGCTCATCGCCTCCAACCAGATTCCCTACGACTGGTGGACCGGCTACCACGAATCGCGGGGGACCGCCAAGAGCTTCGGTGACGGCCACGTGCAGCCCTTCACGATGAACCGCATGTTCGCCTTCCTCGACTGGGCGGCCAAGCAACACGCCGAGGCGCCCGAGAAGGTGCGGGCTCTATGGCCGAGGCTCGACCTCACGCGCGTCTTCACCGCCGGCAACTCGATGGGCGCCTCGGGCGCGCCCATGTACGCCATCCGCCACGGCGACCGCATCGCCTGGGCCATCGGATGGGTGGGCATCCACGTGCCCGAGCTCAGCCCGGGCTTCAAGGGCTCTTATGAGAACAGCTATGGGAGGCGCGACCCCGCCATCACCATGCCCGACGGCAAGACCTCGCCGTGGGACTACTTCAGCGACGTGTGGTGGATGAAGCAGAATCCGAAGGCCGAAACCGGGCTGATCATCGCCTCGAACGGCAAGAACGACGGCGGCATCGGCTGGCCGCAAGCCGTCCAGTTCGCCCGCACCCTCCAGGAGACGCGGCGGCCACACATCTACAACTGGGGCCTCGGCGGACACGGCACCCGCACGATCATCGGCTCCAACTTCGACCAGGATGTCCGCACCGACCAGAGCCTCCCCGCCTTCACCAACTGCTCGCTCGACGACAACATCGGCACCGCCACGCCGAAACCCAAGGAACAGCTCGAGGCCGAGCAGAAGCAGCAGCAGGACGAGGTGGCCGCCAAGAAGCGTCGCGAGGTCATCGTTGACCCTTACGACGGCGACCCGCAGGGCGCCTACAACGCCTGGCTCCGCTGGCGGACGGACGACATCGTGGACACCGTCGACGCCTGGGAACTCACCGTCATCCTACTCGACAAAGCGCCCAAGGACGCCTGCACCGTTGACCTCACCCCCCGCCGCCTCCAGAAGTTCCGCACCCCCAGCAGCGCCAGGTTCGCCTACACCGTCACCGAAGTCAAGAGCGGCAAGGAGCTCGCCTCAGGCGCCGCCACTGCCGACGAGCACGACCTCCTCACCCTCAAACAAATCCCCCTTGCCAAAGGCGAGAACCGCGTCAAGGTCCTCCTTTCGCGCTAAGGACTCGCCACTACGGAGACTCGGCAAGCACCGAGACGAGACAGATGAACGACCTTGAGCGATTCCGGGCGTGCATGGAATACCAGGCGGTGGACAGGGCGCCGTTCTGGGACTGGGGGGCGTGGCCAGAGACGGTCGAGCGGTGGAAGACGGAGGGGTTCGATCCCAACCGCCATCCAGCGGCCATCTGCGACCAGAGGCACTGGGTCGGCCACTGGTTCTTCCCCAACCCGCCCTTCGAGCGAAAGGTGGTCTCCGAAGATGCCGGCCACGTGGTCTACGTGAACCACGAGGGCATTCTGATGATGGAGCGGCGCGACCAGCCCTACAGCTCAATGCCGCAGTTCCTCAAGTTCCCCGTCGAGACCCGCGACGATTTCCGCCGCTTCTGGCGCGACCGGATGCGGCCCGACCCCGTTGCACGCATCGGACCCGACTGGCGAGAGAAACTGGCCGCAATGCGCGCCCGCCCCGTGCCCCTCATCATCATCTCCGACCGCTGGGGCGGGTTCTTTGGGCCGCTGCGGAACCTCGTCGGCGTCGAGCGCCTCTGCACCCTCTTCTACGACGACCCGGCATTCGTCGAGGAGATGATGGATGCGAACGCCGACTTCGTCATCGCCCTGATGGGTCAGGTGCTCGACGTCGTCACGCCCGATGCCTTCGGCCTCTGGGAGGACATGGCCTACAACCACGCCCCGCTGGTCTCGCCCGCGATGGTGCGGCGGTTCATGCTGCCCCGCTACCGCCGCGTGTTCGACTTCGTGAGGTCGAAGGGCGTGAAGTATGTCGGACTGGACAGTGATGGACAGGTTGACGCCCTCATCCCTGTGTGGCTGGAGGCGGGGCTGAACTTCCTGTATCCGTTCGAGGTTCAGGCTGGTATGGACGTTGTGGCGGTGCGGCGGAAGTACGGCCGCGAGCTGCGGCTCTGGGGCGGGATTGACAAGCGGGCGCTGGCCAGCGGCCCTGCCGCGATTGACGCCGAGCTGCGCCGTGTGGCGCCCCCAATCGCCGACGGCGGCTATATTCCCCACACCGACCACTCCTGCCCGCCCGACATCGCCTTCGCCCACTATCGCTACTACCTGTGCAAGCTCCGCGAGGCGTGTGCGCGGGCGGCCGGCTCCCCGACTTGACGCAGCGCGGCGCGTGCGCTAGACTTCTGCGGGTGCGTTCTTCCCGAACACCTGTCCGCGCAAGCGTAGAAACATCTGATACATAGGGGGACAACGGTGAAGAGAGCCGCAGGCCTTGCACTGTGCGCCATCTGCTTGGGCATCGGCCTGTCCAACTGCGTCAAGCAGAGGCAATTCCCCGAGGCCCTCGACCCGGCCGTCGTAGAGGCCGAAATCGTGCGGGCCAAGGGCATCGATCTTGCCAAAGCCAACCCGCCAGCGGAGGCCGTAGCCCCCACGCCCGTGCCGCCCAAGGAACCCACCATCGCCATGGCCGAGCCGCCCAAGGAGCCCGTCGCGCCCAAGCCCGAGCCTCTGAAGGAACCCGTGGCGCCCAAGCCCGAACCGCCTAAAGAGCCGGTCGCGCCCAAGCCGGAGCCTCCGAAGGAACCCGTGGCGCCCACGCCCGAGCCACCCAAAGAGCCGGTCGCCCCCAAGCCCGAGCCTCCGAAGGAGCCCGTGGCGCCCACGCCCGAGCCTCCGAAGGAACCCGTGGCGCCCAAGCCCGAACCGCCCAAGGAGCCGGTCGCCCCCAAGCCCGAGCCTCCGAAGGAGCCCGTGGCGCCCAAGCCCGAGCCTCCGAAGGAGCCCGTGGCGCCCAAGCCCGAGCCGCCGAAGGAGCCCGTGGCGCCCAAGCCCGAGCCGCCGAAGGAGCCGGTCGCGCCCAAGCCCGAGACTCCGAAGGAGCCCGTGGCGCCCACGCCCGAGCCGCCCAAGGGCGTGCTCAAGGGCGGACTGTTCCTGGTCTCGCCCTCACTACGCAAGACCTACGCCGCCGGCGAGCGGGCTGAGGTCACCCTCGTCGCCCTGGTCGAGGGCGATATTCCCATGGCGGCCGCGACTCTGACGATGATGGGCCCACAGGGCGAGTCCTGGACGGCGACCGATGCTCTCGGCCCGCTGTCGGCGGGCCGCCACTCGGTGACGTACGGCATTGACACCGCGTGTTTCGCGCCCGGCTCGTACAAAGTGCGCGCCAGCCTGGGCGAGGAGAAGTCGAACGCCCAGGACCTCGTCATCGCCCCGTCCGTTCCCGCCACTCACTTTACCCTGGCAGGCTGGTTGCCGAAGCCCCCGAACAGCGAGATGGATGCGTCGCGCTGGAGCAGGTTCCTCGGTCTCAACACCGTCTTGGTCGAGGACCGCTCCGGCTGGGGCTCGGACGGCACGCAGACGATGGACACCGCGTTCACGGCCACGAGTCGCGGCCTGCGCGCCTTGCCCGACGCCCGCCCGATGGAGCACGGCTGGGCCGCGCCGCCCTTCGTACGCACGGCCGATCTCCTCACCGCCGCCGGCCTGCGATGGGTGAACGCCTGCGCCGTGAGCGGCGGCCGCCAGGGCCACCTGATGCCCGAGCGCGAGTTGGCCGACCCCGAGGTGGTGAAGGGCGCCGTCCACCGCGTCCACCAGCGCCTCCTGGCCGAGCGCCGCTTCCGCAACTTCGCGGGCCTGCTCTTCACAGACGAGTCCCTGTTGCCCCGCGTCGGCGCCACCGAGGCGGCCACGCCGTTCGGCGTGCCGAGCCAGCTTGCCGCCTACAAGAAGTTCACCGGAGCCAAGGACGTCCCCTGGCAGCAAGGCTCGCAGAAGTGGGACGAGTGGTACCCCTTCCTGATGTTCCGCGCCGGCATCCTGGGCGAGGCGCTCGCCGCCTGGTCGTCCGCCGCGCGCGAGGCGGCCCCGCACGCCCTGGCCACCTCGTTCCTCCACTCGCCCACGGACCTCGCCGACGGCGCCTATCCGCCGCTCCAGGCCCGCGGCCTGCCCCTTATCACCACCACCGCTTCGCCCACGGGACCGGCCGGCATGATGATGCCGGCCATCGCGGTGGACCTCCAGCGGCTGGGCCACCCCGGCAAGCCCCTCTGGTACATGCCGCAACTCGCCGACGACGCGGACCTGGATGAACTGCGCACGGCTCTCTTCCTGGCCGTCGCCCGCAAGGTGGACGGTCTGGTGTATCCGAAGACCCTGGACTACCACCTCGACCGGCCCGCGCTCGGCGGCGCCGCGATGGACGTCCAGACCAACGTCAGCAGCGTAAACACGCTCCTGACCCGACTGGGCGACTTCCTGCTCGCCCTCGAGAAGCCGCGGGACGATGTGGCCATCCTCTACTCGGTCACCGAGCACATTGATCGCATCGGCCGCGACCCGGTGAAGAACCCCGTCGCGCCCGCGTATCCGTGGACTCTCATCTCCGCCTACGATGCGTGCCTGATGGCTCACTTCCCGGCCACGTTTCTCGCCGAGGAGGAGCTGCTGAGCGGCGGCAAGCTGGGCTGCAAGGTGATCCTGGTGGTCGGCCTCAACCGCCTGCGGCCCGAGGTCCAGGCGCGCCTCGAGCAGTTCATCGCCGCCGGCGGCTCCGTGCTCACCGACAGCACCACCACAGTGGCCATCCAGGGTGCGCGGCCCCTCGGCATCGAGTTCCCCGACCTCAACGCGTACGCCGCCGAGATCAGCACCACGGGCAGCGACGGCAAGACCGATCCCGCGCTGGCGCTCCGCGATCTCGCGGTCCACACCAAGCTGCTCTACCCTCTGCTCGGCCAGTTGCGCACCGAGCTCAAGCAGTGCATCGAGCGCGACTACACGTCGGCCGATCCCGACATCATCGTCTGCGATCAACGCTGCGGAGGGGGGCGCTACATCCTCCTCGTCAACAACACCCAGCGGCCCGACCTCTACCGCGGGCTGAAGTGGGAGCTGGCCGCGGCCCAAACAAAGGTCACCTTCCGCGAAGGCAACTACACGGTCTACGAGGCCACCGAGGGCCGCCGCCTCTTCCCCTTGCGCGAGAAGGGGCACCCCACCCTGGCTCTCATCCTGCCGCCGGGAGCCCTTCGCATCTACGCGCTCCTGCCCGAGGCCATCCAGGGGGTGCGGATCAGCCGCGCCAGCCTCGGCCGCGACGGTCTCAGCCTGGCGGCGGCCGTGCATGGCGAGGCGCGCTCGGTCTTCGGCGGAGCCAAGCCCCTCAATGCGGCCGTGCCGATCGAGATCACCATCGCCGACCCCGCTGGCATCGAGCGCCTGCGATTCTACCGCGCCCACACGCCGGCCGGATACCAGGAAACCCTGCCCTTCCCCCAGACCGGCGCGGCAGGCCGCTGGACGGTCACCGTGCGCGAACTCCTCAGCGGGCAGACCGCGAGCGCCACGTTCCGCACGGGCGCCGGCGCGCCGTCCTGGGCCACCCGACGCGGCCCCCTGGCCGTCTATGACGGGGAAGCGGTGAACGCCCTCCTGCGCTCGAGCGCGCCCCTGCTCCTCGTCGCCGGCACCGAAGAGGAACTTGCGAAGGCCGAGACCCTGGCCGCCGCGCTCCGCGCCCAGCAGCGGGTCGCCGAGGTGCAGCTCGCCGCCCCGCTGGCCAAGCCACGCGCCCTCACCAAGGAGCAGGCGGCAACTTATGTAAGCGCCGCGCCCGACAATGCCCCGACGCCAGACATCCGGCAGCCCGCCATTCTGCTCGGCGAGGCCGCCACCCATCCGCTCATCCAGTGGGTGCACAACTCGGGCGTCCTGCCCCGCACGGTGACCCCCGATTATCCCGGCCCCGGCGGCGCGCTCATCGCCAGCGCGCTCTCGGCCTTCGAGCCGGGGGTGCCCGTCGTCGTCGCCGCCGCCTCCGACGCCGCGGGCGTGGACCGCGCCATCGAGGCCCTGCTGGCGGCCTCGCGCGGCGGCGCACCGGCCACGGCATGGACGCCCCTCGCCCCCTCGCGCCCCGAGGCCGTTGCCGGGGCGGCTCCGCGTGCGCCCAGGGCCGAGCAGCTCGCCGTGAGCTGGCAGCACCGCGGCACCGACGTGCCCGTCTGCTCGGCCGTGCCCATCCAGGGCAACGACGCAACCGTCGGCTTCTACGACGGCATGGTCCTCTCCTTCAACTCGATGGGCAAGGAACTGTGGCGCCGGCGCTGCGTCACCCGCACCCGCGCCGTCGCGCGCAGCGTAGACGGCGTCTGGGCCGCCCTCGCCGGCTTCCCGGAGGTGCGTCTCGTGTCGGCCCAGGGCCGCCTCCAGTTCGAGGTGGGCATGGAGGAGACCTATTACAGGGCAGACTACACGGCCCTCGCCATCACGCCGGACGGCACCCTCACCGTGGCCGGCACCCGGCGCGGCGAGGTGCTCGGCTACGACCTCCAGGGCAACAAGGTCTTCGCAATCGGAGAGAAGGATGCCGACGAGCAGAAGGAGGGCTGGCAGTCGCGCCTCGGCTGCATCAATGCGCTGAACATCGCGCTCCGGACCGGCGTGATCGTGGCGGGCGGCGAACTGGGCACCGTGGCCCTTGACCCCAAGGGCCAGGAACTCTGGGCATCGGCCGATCTGAACCGCGTGACCTGCATCGCCAGCAGCCTGGGCGAGGAGCAAACCGTGGCCGTGGGCAGCCGGACCGGCGTCGTGGCCTGCGTGAGCGGCGGCACCGTGCTCTGGCGCAACCAGGCCGACAGCTATATCACAGCGGTCGCCTTCCGTGGCGACACCCAGGAGGTCTTGGCCGCCTGCCTCGACGGGACGGTGACCTGCTACGACAAGAACGGGAAGGCGCTGTGGACTCACCGCGCGTCGCAGGGCTTCCGCTTCGTGGCCTCGTCGGTGGACGGCTCGGTGGTCGCCGCCGCCGAGCTCACGGGCAAGGCGGTGCTCTTGAGCAAGGCGGGCGCCGTCATCGCCGAGACACCCAACCTGGGCTCGGCCATCACCGCCATGAGCCTGACGTCCGATGGCCAGTACCTCATCGTCGGAACGGCGGCCAACGACGTCCTGGCCTTCCGCCACCGCCGCGCCGTCGCGGAGCAGGACGAACTGTAACAGGAGCTTCCGAATGGAGATGATACGCGACGGCGGCAAGACCGTCGTCTGCCCCGAATGCTACGCCCACCTGCACCTGCCCGAGCCGGTCAAGGAGGGCCAGGAGATCGAGTGCCACCAGTGCCGCGTGCTCGTCGTGATCCAGAGGGTCAACGGCAAGCTCACCCCCGTGGCGCGCAAGCCCAAGGACGCCGACGAGGACAAGACCTGGTAGGCCCGGCCGGGGCCGCTCGCTCAGCCATCCGCTGCACGTACAGAGGGCCTGATTCCCGCCAGACGGTGGCCGCGCGTCCATGGCCGCCGACCACGCGCAACCGTACCAAGCCACCCCACGCAGCCATCTTCGGCGATTGACTTTGGAGCGCGCTTGCCTATAATGTGAGTTCCAAGCATTTCGTTTCGCGAGGGAAAGTCGGTGGAACGAGCCAAGGCCAAAGCGGCGGCGCTGATCGAGGCATTGCCCTATCTCCAGCAGTTCCGCGGCCGCACCATGGTCGTGAAGTTCGGCGGAGCCGCCATGAATCCCCAGGGCGACCTGGCCGATATCCTCTTCAGCCTGGTCTTCCTGAGCCACGTGGGCGTCCGCCCCGTGCTGGTGCATGGCGGCGGCCACTTCATCAGCCAGGCGATGAAGGAGCGCGGGCTTCAGCCCACCTTCGTGCGCGGCCGGCGGGTGACCGACGAGGCCGCCCTCGCCATCGTGGAGGAGGTGCTGATTAACAAGGTCAACGCCCAGCTCGTGGCGAAGATCGAGGAACTCGGCGGCAGCGCCGTGGGCCTCCACTCGCGCCACGGCCGGCCCCTCCTCGGCGAGAAGCTCCTCGAGACGGCCGAGGACGGCACGCCCGTGGACCTGGGCCTCGTGGGCCGCGTCTTCTCGGTGCGCACGGCCCTCATCAACGACGTGCTCGATGCCGGCTGCATCCCGGTCATCGCCCCGCTCGCCGTGTCGCTCGACGGCCAGGTGCTCAACTGCAACGCCGACACGGCGTCCTGGAAGGTCGCCGCCGACCTCAAGGCCGAGAAGCTCGTGCTGCTGAGCGACGTGGCCGGCATCCTGCGCGACCGCAAGGACGAGAGCACGCTGATCTCCACCCTCACCAAGGACCAGGCGGAGCGGCTCGAGCGCGAGGGCGTCATCGAGGGCGGCATGCTGCCCAAGGTGGATGCCTGCATCCGCGCCGTCGAGGCCGGAGTCCGCAAAGCCCACATGATCGACGGCCGCATCCCGCACGCCCTGCTGCTCGAGATCTTCACCGACAAGGGCGTGGGCACTGAGATCATCCGGTCGAGAGGCTGATGACCACACAACAAACCGTTGCACTCTTCGAGAAGCACGTTATCGCCAACTACGCCCGTTCGCCCATCGTCGCCGTGCGCGGCAAGGGGAGCTGGCTGTGGGACGCCGATGGCAAGCGTTACCTCGACCTCTTCCCCGGCTGGGGCGTGAACGGCATCGGGCACTGCCATCCGCGCGTGGTGGCCGCGGTCCGCGAGCAGGTTGGCAAGCTCATGCACGTTGCCAACGTGCCGTTCTATATCGAGGAGCAGGGCCGCCTGGCGGAACTCATCGGCACCTGCTCCTTCGGCGGCAAGACCTTCTTCTGCAACAGCGGCGCCGAGGCCAACGAGGCGGCCATCAAGCTGGCCCGCCGCTATGCCGCCGATCAGGCGGCCGCCGGCTCGCACCCCGTGCGCTACAAGGTCATCACCGCCTACAACTCCTTCCACGGCCGCACCCTCACCACGGTGGCCGCCACGGCGCAGCCCAAGTACCACGCCGGCTTCTACCCCCTGCCGCCGGGCTTCGTGCACGTGCCCTACAACGACGCCGACGTGGTGGCCAAGCTCATTGACGCAGAGACCTGCGCCGTCATGGTCGAGCCGATCCAGGGCGAAGGCGGCGTGAACGTGCCCTCGGACGGCTACCTGCCCGCCCTGCGCAGGCTGTGCGACGAGCGCGGCATCCTGCTGCTCTTCGACGAAGTGCAGACCGGCGTCGGCCGCACGGGCAAGTGGTTCGGCCACCAGAACTGGGGCGTCGAACCCGATATCATGAGTCTGGCCAAGGCCCTCGGCGGCGGGCTGGCCATCGGCGCCATGGTGGCCAAGCCGCACATTGCCAAGAGCCTCGTGCCCGGCACCCACGCCTCGACCTTCGGCGGCAACCCGATCGCCTGCGCCGCCGGCATCGCCACCTTCGAGGCCATCCGCGAGGAGGGGCTCCTCGAAAACGCTGTCCGCATCGGCGACCGCATCAAGAGCCGCATGAACGCCGCGGCGAAGAAGGTCGGTTTCATCCGCGACGTGCGTGGGCTCGGCTGCATGATCGGCGTCGAGCTGGCCAAGCCGGGCGCGGACATCGTCAAGCGCTGCATGGCCGACGGCCTGCTCCTGAACTGCACTCACGACACCGTGCTGCGGATGCTCCCCTCCATGGCCGCCACCGAGGCCGAGATTGACCTCGGGATGGACATCCTGGAGCGGGCGCTGCTGGCAACCGCTTGAGAGGCCACGTCTTGGCAACTAAGGGCACCGCGCGAGCCGACGGGCGCCGGCCTGACGAACTGAGGCCGGTGAGGATTCGCCGCCGTTACACCACCTCGCCCCACGGCTCGGTGCTCATCGAGATGGGGGCGACCCGGGTGCTCTGCACAGCCATGGTCGAACAGGGCGTGCCGAAGTTCCTCTTCAACAGCGACCAGGGCTGGCTCACGGCCGAGTACGGCATGCTGCCCGGCTCCACCCCCACGCGCAAACCGCGCGAGACGGGCACGAATGTGGACGGACGCAGTGTGGAGATCCGCCGCCTGATCGGCCGCGCCATGCGCGCCGCCGTCAACCTCAAGGCATTCGTCGGCCACACCATCTGGCTCGATTGCGACGTGCTCCAGGCCGACGGCGGCACCCGCACCGCGGCCATCACGGGCGCTTACGTCGCCCTCGCCGACGCCGTGGCCTGGATGCGGCGGCAGAACCTCACACGCGCCGAGCCCCTCACGGCCATGGTCGCAGCGATCAGCGTGGGCCTCGTCGGCGGACAGGCCGTGCTCGACCTGCCGTACGCAGAGGATGCCGCGGCCGACGTGGACATGAACATCGTGATGACCGACCGGGGCGACTTCATCGAGGTCCAGGGCACCGCCGAGCACGGGGCATTCGGCGAGGCGGCACTGGCCGGCATGCTGGACCTGGCGAAGGGTGGCATTCGACGGCTCTTTGAGTTGCAGACCCAGGCTCTCCGCTGGCGGAGCACGCCGTGGGCATGAGCAGCGCCCGACGCGTGATCGTGCTGGGCAGCAGCAATCCGGGCAAGCTGCGCGAAGCGCGCGCCGCGCTCGCCGGGCTGCCCATCGAGTTGCGCGGCCTGGCCGACTACCCCCAGGCTCGGCCGCCCGAGGAGACGGGCCGCACTTTCGCCGAGAACGCCCGCCTCAAGGCAACCGCGTTGGCGAGGCAGCTCGGCGCCTGGGTGCTGGCCGACGACTCGGGCCTGTGCGTGGACGCGCTGGGCGGGCGCCCCGGCGTTCGCTCTGCCCGGTACGCCGGCCCTGACGCCACCGATGCTGACAAGGTGGCCAAGCTCCTCGACGAGTTGAGGGGCGTCGAGGACGCACAGCGGACCGCCCGCTTCGTGTGCGCCCTGGCTCTGGCCTCACCCCATGGCCTGCTCCTCGAAGTCGAGGGCGCCTGCGAGGGCCGCATCCTCTCGGAGCCGCGCGGCTGCGACGGCTTTGGCTACGACCCTGTGTTCCTCTATCCCGAACTCGGGATGACGTTTGCGGAGATTCCGCTGGAGCGCAAGAACTCGGTGAGCCACCGCGGGCGCGCCATCGCCGCACTGGCTCGAAGACTCCCCGAGCTGCTGGAGAGGCAGGAGGCCGACATGAGCACGCATTTCGTGGGGATTGACCTGGGGGGGTTGAACATCAAGGGCGGCGTGGTGACCCGCGAGGGCAAGGTGCTGAGCTTCGACAGCATCCCCACCGAGGGCCAGAAGGGGCGCGACCACGTGCTGGACCGCATCGCCCTGCTCGTCGAGCGCGTGATCGAGCAGTCAGGCCTGCCGCGCACGCAGATTGCCGGCGTCGGCATCGGCTCGCCCGGGCCGCTGAGCATCGCCAGGGGCCTCATCTACGAGGCACCCAACCTGCCCGGCTGGGTGAACCTGCCCCTGGCCGCTGAGATCCAGAAGCGCACACACTTGCCCACCGTCATCGAGAACGACGCCAACGCCGCCGCGCTGGCCGAGGCCGTGGCCGGCGCGGGCAAGGGCCTCGACTGCATGATCATGCTCACGCTCGGCACCGGCATCGGCGGCGGCATCGTGCTCCATGGGCGCGTCTGGCACGGGGCCGACGACATCGCCGCCGAGCTGGGCCACGTGTCCATCTGCTATGCGGGGCGGCGCTGCAACTGCGGCACCCTCGGCTGCGTGGAGGCCTACGCCTCGGCGACCGCCGTCGTCAAGCGCACGCACGAGGCCCTCCGCCAGGGCGCCCGCAGCTCGCTCGCTAAGGGTGGCAAGCACGACCTGGCCGCCGTCGCCAAGGAGGATAAGTGCGGCCATATCTTCCAGGTGGCCAGGAAGGGCGACCGCCTCGCCAAGCAGATCGTCGCCGACACCATCGTCTACCTGGCCACGGCCATCGGTAGCTTGATCAACACGTTCAACCCCGACATGATCGTATTGTTCGGCGGCATGACCAAGGCTGGCAGCCAGCTCCTCGTGCCGCTGCGCAAGGAGGTGGCGAAGCGCTGTTTCAAGGTGGGCGCCCGCCGCTGCAAGATCGTCGTGAGCCGACTCGGGGGCCACGCCGGCACCATCGGTTCGGCACTCTCGGCTCTGCAACTGCTGGGGACCCAAGGGGCCTAAGGGACGCGAGCCCGCAACACCGCTATGGCTAAGCACGACGACAAGCCGAACGATCCACGCGCGTTGCGCCGCCAGGTGCGCGAGGTGGCCGACTCGCTCGCCATCGCCTTCATTCTGGCCATGGTCATCCGCCACTACGTGCTCGAGGTCTTCAAGATCCCTACCAAGTCCATGGAGCCCACCCTGCTCGGCGACCCGTGGAGCGGCGACAAGATTCTCGTCAACAAGTTCGCCTACGACTTCCGCGACCCACGCCGGTGGGAGATCGCTGTCTTCAAGTACCCCGTGGACACGACGAAAAACTACATCAAGCGCGTGGTCGGCCTGCCGGGCGAGAACGTGCGCGTGCGCTACGGCGACCTCTACATCAACGGCGCCATCGCGCGCAAGCCCTGGCGTGTGCAGAAGGACCTCTGGCGCCTATGCCCCCACTCCGGCGAGGCCAGGAGCTGGCGCGGCACAGACGGCTGGACGCTCGCCGACAACGACTTCACGGCGAACTGCGGGGGGAACTCCGCCGATGCCGAGCTGGTCTACGAGCGCGAGATCACCGCCTACGACGCCGAGAGCACCACCCTCCGCAGCGGCAGGTCGCTGCCCTACATCCCCACCAGCGACATCATGGTCGAGTTCCTCCTCGTCCCTCGCCGTGCCGCGGGGGCATTGAGCGTGGGTCTGGACATTCTGTCGCCCTCGACCTACAACGGCAGCCCGCGCAAGCTGATGGACCAGTGGGAAGTGACGTTCGCCCTCGACGCCGCGCCGTGCGTGCCGGAGGTGCGAAGGAGCGGCCGCCTCTTCGCCGTCGGCGCCCCGTGCCGCTTCACCTTGGAGCGACCAACCCTGGTGCAGGTGTGCAACGTGGACCGCTCGCTCCTCGTGCGCGTGGGCGACACCGAGGTGGTGCGCAAGGAGTACGAGCCAACGGCCGACGTCTTCGAGTGGGGCGCCTTCACCACCGAGGCCCGAATCCAACTCGCGTGCGCCGGGGCAGAGCTCACGCTCCGCAATCCCGCCGTCTACGTGGACGTCTACTACACCGACAACCCCCATTCCTTCGCCGTCCGCGCGCCGTACCAGTTGGGCGCCGACGAGTACTTCGTCCTGGGCGACAACAGCGTCAACTCGAACGACAGCCGCGCCTGGGAGAAGGTGCCGCGCAGCTATCTGGTGGGGGAAGCGTTCCTGGTGCTCTGGCCCCTGGGCCGCATGAAGCTCGTGCGCTGACCCACCCCAGTCGAGGATTCCCATGCCCCTCCTGCACTGCGAAGACCTGGTGAAGACTTACGGCGGACGCCGCGTGGTAGACAAGGCCAGCTTCGAGGTCGAGACCGGCGAGATCGTCGGCTTCCTCGGCCCCAACGGCGCCGGCAAGACCACCTCGTTCCGCATGACCATCGGCATGATCCACCCCAACGAGGGCAAAGTGGTCTTCCGCGGCCAGGAGATCACCCGCCTTCCCATGTACCGCCGCGCGCGCCTGGGCATGGGCTACCTCTCGCAGGAGCCCTCGCTCTTCCAACGCCTCACCGCCCGCAACAACCTGCTCGCCATCCTCGAGACACTGCCCCTCAGCCGCGCCGACCGCCTTCGCCGCCTCGACCAGCTTCTCCAGGATTTCGACCTCGTGAAGGTGGCGGGCAACATGGCCGGCAACCTCTCGGGCGGCGAGCGGCGCCGCCTCGAGATCGCCCGCGCCCTCATCACCAACCCCCAGGTGTTCCTTCTCGACGAGCCGTTCTCGGGCATTGACCCCAAGAAGATCACCGACATTCAGAACATCATCCGCCAGCTCCGATCCAAGGGGATGAGCATCCTGCTCACCGACCACAACGTGCGCGACACGCTCCGAGTGACCGACCGCGCCTACATCATTGACCAGGGCCGCATCCTCGCGCACGGCTCGCCCGAAGAGATCGTCGAACACCCCGACGTCAAGCAACGCTACCTGGGCCACGAGTTCACGTTGTGAGCTCCCGGGCTTGCCCTGGCGCCCGGCGCCGCCCCCTGGAGCCTGGAATGCAGGCGAAGCCTGCCATCGCCGTTACGATGGGCGACCCCGCGGGCATCGGCCCCGAAGTCGTTGTCAAGGCCCTCGCCGATGAACGCGTGCGCGCGGTCTGCCGCCCCATCGTCTTCGGCGACGAGGCCGCACTGCGCGAAGCCGCGCGCCGCCTCGGCCTCCGCGCGGACTGGCTGACAATTGAGAGCGACGTTCGTGGCGTGGCCCGCAGGCCGTATCTGGATGGGTTGCCCGCCAGTGCCTCGACAGCCGTCCTCGACCTCGGCGACTGCCCGCCTGGCCTGCTCTTCGCGGGCAAGCCCACGCGCGACGGCGGCTGCGCATCTCTTCGCTACGTCGAACAGGCCGCCGCAGCGGTTCGCGACGGCCATGCCGACGCCCTCGCCACGGCCCCCATCCACAAGCAGGCCATCGTCATGGCCGGCTCCCCCTTCGCCGGCCACACCGATCTGCTCGGCCACCTCCTGGGTGTCGAGCATCCCGTGATGATGCTGGTAGGCGGGCCGCTGCGCGTGGCCCTCGTCACTCACCACATCGCCCTGGCCGACGTGCCCGACGCCATTTCCACCGAAGCCATCGTCGCCACGGCCAGCGTCGTGGACGACTCGCTTCGCTCCCTCTTTGCCATCCCCGAGCCGCGCCTGGCCGTGTGTGGCCTCAACCCCCACGCGAGCGACGGCTCGCGCTTCGGCACCGAAGAGCTGCGGCTCATCGAGCCCGCCGTCGTCCGACTCAGGCGGGCAGGCATCCACGCCCGCGGCCCCGTGCCGCCCGACACCTGCTTCCACCGCGCCGTGAATGGCCGCGAGTTCGACGCCGTCATCTGCATGTACCATGACCAGGGCCTCATCCCCCTCAAGCTCCTGGCCTTCGACACCGGCGTCAACGTCACCCTCGGCCTCCCCATCCTCCGCACCAGCGCGGACCACGGCACGGCCTACGACATTGCCGGCCGCGGAACCGCCTCGCCCAACTCCATGATCGAGGCGATCCTGCTCGCGGCCTCGATGTGGCGGGCACGGGTCAGCGCACAAGCGCGTAATTGAGGCAGCGGCGGCCGGTGCTCATCTGGATGTACTCGGTGGACCGGATGCGGCGGATGATCTCCGCCGCGTCGGCGAAGTCTGGCCGCACGTAGAAGTGCTGCGTGTCATAGGGCGTCTCGCCGAAGACGGCGGCCAGCACGTAACCCCGCCTCTCCGCATACGCCTTCAGCTTCACCGTCATCGCGTCCCACTCGGTGTTGACGGCGGGCGGCACGAGCGGCGAGAAGTAGGCGTGGAAGGCGATCACCTCGGGGTTCTGCCGGGCCAGGTACTCGTCGGTGATGCCGCCGTGGTGGGCGATCCAGGGGTCGTTCAGGCCCCAGGTGTCAATGGCCCGCCACTCGCTGTAAAGGGGCAGCAGGCCCGCCTCGCTGACGGCGATGGTGTAGCCCCTCCCGCGGAAGTCGCGCAACGCTCGCCCCACCGCCGCGTTGCCGTCGGCGTAGAGCACAGGAAGCCGCGACATGCGGTGGTGGTAGGCCAGCACGCTCAGGAATACCGCGCCGCCCACCACGGCCGCCGTGAGACGGCTCCTCGGCGGCAGCGACCGCCACGGCGGCAGCCGCCATTCGGCGAACAGCCCCTCAGCCAGCGGCGGCCAGGCGATGAGGAAGATCGGCTGGATGGCGTACTGGAAGCGCCAGTGGTAATTCATCTCGCTCGATAGCAGCACCCACAGCCCGACGAAGCCCGCCATGGGGATGAGGGCGAAGACTGCTTGCCGAGCGGTCTCGCGCGACCGGAACCCGGCGAGAAACGCCAGCATGAAGGGCAGCGAGAAACGCGCGGCGCCACGCACCGCGATCACCAACCCGTCCCAGTGCAGCGCTCCCCCGCCCTTCTTGTAGAACGGGTTCGGCAGCGGATAGCCGAAGTACTGCCACCGCCAGGCGAAATAGGCGCCCCCCAGCACCGCGAACACGCCCACAAACCAGGCGATCGGTTCGACGGACCGCCGCAGGCCCCGCATGAACACCACCGCAGCGAGCATGAATGCGGCCAGGAACACCCCCTCGGGCCGGATCAACCCCATCACAAGTCCGCTGAGCGCGAACGAAACTGAGGCCCAGCGCGACGACGGACCCTGGGCGAGGCGCGTCGCCAGCATCCACGTGACGCACGCGAAGAGCGCGAAGAACGGCGTGCCGAAGCAGGCCGACGTATAGGCCAGCCCCGGCCCGACCGCCAGGTAGGCCGCCGACAGGGCGGCCATCCACTGGCGCGACCCGTGAAGCCGACGCACCGCCTGGTAGACCAGAGCCACCGTCAGCAAGTGCGAGGCGAGGCACAGCCCGCGCACGGCGTCCTGGAGCGGCACCCCCAACCGATGCAGGCCGGCCACGGCGAGCATGAAGAGGAAATCGGTCGCGCCATCCACGGGCGCCTCGCCGACATTCCACACCACGCCGTGGCCCTCCGCCACGTGCTTCGAGTAGCGCATCAGGATCGCCGCGTCCTCGAACGGCTGCGGCGCCCACACCACCAGCGCCGGCCCATAGGCCGCCGTCAGGCAGACAATCAGAATCGTGAGGAACCCGTCGTGCCGCATGCGCTTCTCCGCACTGGCCTCTAGGAGCCTGTCCAAGAATCCGCGTGGGACTGCGACGCCCGCGATTCTGGCCGCAGGCTAGGAGCACGGAGGAGGCGATGCAACGGAGAGCATCGCTGACGACGTGCGACAACGCCTGCGGCCAGAAGTCGCGGCGTCCCTTCGGGTTGCGGCGGCAGCGGAGCGTCTGCCGCGTTGCGTCTCCTCAGCGATGCGCTCCGTAGCATCGCCTGCGGAGCCGCGCCTTGCAGACGGCCCGCTGGCGCCGGCAACGCAGCCCACGGGGATTCCTGGACAGGCTCCTAGGCTAACGATTCGGGCGGAAGATGCAAGGGGGGAATGGTTCGACAAGGCGACGAAGGCGTGAGGTGCAAGACCGGAGGCTCCTCGTCCCCATCCATCCCATCCGTCCTCCCTGCCCGGCAAGCCCTCTGGTTTGACTCCATCTGCGCGCGCTCCTATAATGCGGGCCGCCTCTTGGAAAGGAAGCAGGGCCCATGCGAATCCCGTTTGTGAAAATGCACGGATGCGGGAACGACTACGTCTACATTGACTGCCGCGAGCGCGAGTTCCCCGACCCGGCGCGCCTCGCTGTGCGCTTGAGCGACCGGCACTTCGGCGTGGGCGGCGACGGCATCATCCTCATCCTCCCGTCGGCCCAGGCCGACTACCGGATGCGGATGTTCAACGCCGACGGCTCCGAGGCCGAGATGTGCGGCAACGGCATCCGCTGCTTCGCCAAATACCTCTATGACCGCGGCCTGGTGAAGGGCGACGAGGCCCGCATCGAGACCGGCGCCGGCATCCGCATCGTGCGCATCACTGCCGAAGGCGGCAAGGCACGGCGCGTGCGGGTGAACATGGGCGCCCCACGCCTCGAGCGGAGCCAGATTCCCATGCAAGGGCCGCCCGGCCAGGCCCTCAACGACGAACTCTCGATCGATGTCCCAGGCCAGGGCCCTCTCTCCTTTCGCTTCACCGCCGTGTCCATGGGCAACCCGCACTGCATCATCTACGTGGATGACACGGACCGCTACCCCGTAGCCCTCTACGGCCCGCTCATCGAGAACCACCGCCTCTTCCCCAGGCGCACGAACGTGGAGTTCGTGCAGGTGCTCTCGGCCGGCGAGGCGAAGATGCGTGTGTGGGAGCGCGGCTCGGGCGAAACCCTCGCCTGCGGCACTGGCGCATCGGCCACGTGTGTGGCCGGCGTGCTCAACCAGAAGACCGACCGTGTCCTGCTCCTCCATCTCCTCGGCGGCGACCTGGAGCTCGAGTGGGCTGCCGATGGCAACGTGTACCTCACCGGCCCCGCCGAGCAGGTCTTCGAGGGCGTGGCCGAGCTCTAGCGCCGGAACCGCCGATGGCCAGACGCGCTGTGCAGTACTATCGCGCTGAGCCGCCCCCCGAGAGCGAGTGGGAGCGAGACTTCGCCACGATGGCCCGCTCGGGTTTCGAGGGAGTCGTGCTCCCGGCCCCCTGGGAGGGTCTGCGAAACCAGGCGGCGTTGTCGCGCCAAGCCGCGCTGGCGGCACGGTGCGGACTGCGCGTTCTCGTGACCCCAACGTTCCGTGCCCGCGCCGCGCGGCCCGACGCCGCTGAGCTGCGCTCTTGGGCGAAGGATGTGGCTGAAGTATCGGACAGCCTGACCGTTCTGCTCGTCGCGCGGGTCGGCGAAGCGCCGCCCTGCGACGCCGGCAACATGGAATGGGGCTTCGAAGCAAACGGCTTCCTGCCCCACCGCGTGGCCGACCAAGCGGTCGCCTTCGCGCGGCACAGGCCCTTCTGGGTCGTCGGCCTCCCAGCCCACACGGCCGAGCAGGTGCGGCTCCAGGCATGGAGCAGCCTGGCCGTGCCTGGCGCCTCGCTGGTCTACGAGGCCTGGCGTCCGGACCTCCAGGCGGGCCTGGGCATCCGGCCCGGCCTGGCGCGGCCCGATGGCGCCCCCAGCCCGCGGCTCGAGGAGCTTCTGAGCTTCGGCCGCTTGCTCGCCCGCCACCCCGATCTGGCGACTGCAAAGCCCTTCCCCGCGGAGGCCGCCGTAGTCGTCGTGCGCGAATCCGAGCGATTCTGGGCCGCGAGCGATGAGGGCGCAGGCTCCTACTGGGAGGCCATGAGTGGCGCTTACGAGGCGCTGGGCTCGCGTGGAGCACAGGTGGAGTTCGCGCCGCCCGACGGCTTGGCGCCCTATCCCGTGGCATACCTGCCGATGTCTCTGTCGGTGAGCCCGACCACGGCGGACGCGCTCCGTGCCTACGTGGAGGCCGGCGGCTGCCTTGTGGCCGAGGCGGGCGTGGCGCGCTTCGACGAGCGGGGCGCCACCACGCGCGAGACGCCTCGCCACGGCCTCGTCGCGCTGTTCGGGGCGCGCGCCCTGGATGCCGCTGAGACAGTCTCGGGCGATTCGATCCCCACATTCTCCGGACGGAGGGGGCCCTACCCGTGCTTCGGATGCCGCGAGCCGCTCGAAGCCACAGGCGGACGGGCGAAGTCGGCGTTCGCCGACGGCACAGCGGCCATCGTGGACCACGCGCTCGGGTCCGGCACCACCCGCCTGATCGGCACTTGGCCGGCTCTGGGCTTCGCGCGCACGGGCGATAGGAGCTACGCGCAGGTGATCCTCGACTCACTGGCCCTCGCCAGACTCAAACAGCGGGTCATCACCACAGCGCCCGGGCCACTCGTGCGCCTGATTGCTGGCGCGAGCGGCCTCGGCTTCCTTTGCGCCCTCAACCCGAAGGCCGCGGCGTCGGAAGCCCGGCTGCGCGTGAGCCGGGCGCTCGGGCGGTTCCGCCACGCGCGCGATCTCCAGACCGGCCGGCGCCTGCGCCTCCTCAACAACAGGCTGCGGATGAGGGTCGCCCCTTACGATGGCGTGCTGCTGCGACTCGAGGCGGCCACACCCCGCCGTTGGCAGGCCGTCGCCGGCGCTTGAGCGTTCATCTGCCGACGGGAACTGGGGGCCTGGCCCGGGGCGGGCGCTCGCTGGCTGCGCGGATACGGTGCGCCGCGCGCAGCGCCGCATCGGCCACGCTGGGGTCGCCTTCACCGACGGCGCGGTCGAGGAACGGCAGCGCCTGGGGGTCGCCGATGGCGCCCAGGGCATCGGCCGCGGCGCAGCGCACGCTCGGCTCCGGGTCGCGCAGGAGCCGCACGATCCCGGGCACGGCCAGCCGCGACCGTTGCGCGCCGAGAAACAGGGCGGCTCCCGCCCGTACCGCGGCGTCCCGATGGCCCAGCAACTGGAACCCCACCGCAAGGCCCTCTCCACCCGCGGCTGCGATGGCGTCGCGGACGGCTTCCGCCGTCGGCGGCTCAAGGCCGGTGCCGCGGCGGAGCCTGGCATGGACTTCGATCGAACCAGAGCCCGAGGCCCAGCCGTCGGTGCGCCGGTCGTCGCGCACCAGAGCGGCCGCGAGGCAGCCAACGGCCAGCAGGGTGCAGAATCTCGCAGGCTTCATGGCGGTCGCCGTCGGGCGCCGCGCCGACGCGCCGCGCCGCGTTTCACTCCCGCGGGGCATCGGCGGGCACGAAGTCGAACCTCAGGATCGAGGCCTCGCTGCGCAGCCGCTCGATGAGCTGTTCGCGCCGCCGCTGGCGCTCGTCGGCCTGGAGCTGGCGCTCGATGGCCGGCCGAGCCTCCGCCAGCGACTGGCGGCTCGCGGGCTGCACACCTGCCACCTTCACAATGAGGAAGCTGTCGCCCGACTCGATCGGCTCGCTGAACTCGCCCGGCTTGAGGCGGAAGACTGCCTCGTCCAGCGCCGGGATCAGCGAGCCCTTTCTCATCCAACCCTGGTCGCCGCCCTTGTCGGCGGCGGGCCCTTTCGAGTAGCGACGCGCCAGCAGGGCGAAGTCCTCGCCCTTCTTCAGCTCGGCCACGATCTCCTGCGCCTTTCGCCTCACCGCAGTCTTGTCGCCGCCGAAGTCGGCGGCGCGCAGCATGATGAGCGACACCTGGCGTTGCTCGCGCAGCAGGAAGTCGTCGCGGTGCTTCTCGTAGTAGTCGGCCACCTCGTCGGGGCTGATGGCGCGGGCCGAGTAGAGCGTGGAGAGCATTCGCCCGACCATCAGGTTCTCGCGGATCATGTCGCGGCGGTCTTCGGCCTTGATGCCCGCCTTGGCCAACCGCTCCACCTCGGCGTTGACGGCCTCGGGGGGCACCTCGATGCGCCGGCGACGGGCCTCCAACACCAGCAGCCGGCTCTCGATCAGGGTCTCGCGGGCCTTGTTCCAGGTGGCGCGGTACTCGTCGGGCGAGAGGTCGGGCGCCTCGCGGTACATTTCGGCCACGAGGCCGTCCACCTCGAGCTTTGTGATCGGCTCGTTGTTCACGATGGCGACGATGGAGTTCACCAGGCCGGGCGGTCCTTCGCCCGGACGCTCCAGCGCCACCGCCGGCAGCGCCGCCAACAGCAGGCCGGCTGCCAGGCTTGCTATCCTCAGCATGATCCCTTCCGTCGCACGAGCGGCCGCGGGGCTCCCATGCGGATACTAGCAGATGCGCCGCGGGGTTGTCAAGGCGGTGAAAACGGCTTTGACACACATCCCGCCCCTGCCCTATAATCAGCGAAACGCAGGAGAACGCGCGAGTGAAGAAAGAAGAGGCCGAGAGGCTGGCACGAGCGAGGATCGCGGGACCGGTCCATGGCATCGGTCTGGACAACGACGATGGCCACGTCCGGATCACCAAGATGGATAATTTCCGGCTTCTGGGGGGCTCGCAAGAGACGCACGAGCACATGCAGGAGAAGGCCATCAAGTTCAACGAGCGCCTCAAGAAGCACGAGAAGCGGGTGACCGATCTCTCGGTTCGGCAGTTCGTCGAGCTCGCCGGCGAGGTGGGCATGCTGCCCCACCCCCCCGACAGCGAGAAGGCCGGGTCCGACTAACCCGGAGCCCCGCGCTTGCAGCGGCGGCAGGCGTGCGATAGACTGGAGCGCGTCGCCGACGGGTTCTATCGTTTCATTCTCTCCAGGAGGCAGGCACGTGAGCGAGAAGAAAGGCGTATCGAGGCGGGACTTCATGCAGGGGGCGCTGGCCGCTGGGGCGGCCTTCGGCGCGTTCACGATCGTGGGCGCGACGGCGCGCGGGCAGGCGGGCAAGCCCCTTACCGCGGGCCTCGTGGGCTGCGGCAGCCGCGGGCGCGGCGCGGCCATCAATTTCCTCGAAGCGGGCAAGTTCCTCAACACCGAGGTGAAGATCGCCGCCCTCGCCGACGTCTACAAAGACCCGCTCGAGAAGACCCGCGAGCGCCTGAAGCAGGACGGCCTGGAGATCCCCGACTCCCGATGCTTCGAAGGTTACGACGGCTACAAGAAGCTGCTCGACAGCGGCGTGGACGTGGTGCTGCTGGCCACGCCCCCCGTCTTCCGCCCGTTGCACTTCGAGGCCGCGGTGAAGGCGGGCAAGCACATCTTCATGGAGAAGCCGGTCTGCGTGGACCCCGTGGGCGGCCAGCGCATCATCGCGACGGGTGAGGAGGCCACGAAGAAGAACCTCTCGGTGGTGGCCGGCACCCAGCGTCGCCACCAGCAGGTCTACCTGGCCGGCCGCAAGCTCGTCGAGGACGGGGCCGTGGGCACCATCTGGGGCGGCGCCGTCTACTGGTGCGGCGGCTCGGCCTGGCGCAACGAGCGGCAGCCCGGCTGGAGCGATATCGAGTACATCACGAGGAACTGGATCAATTTCGTGCAGATGTCGGGCGACCACATCATCGAACAGCACGTACACAATATTGATGTGATGATCTGGTTCCTCGGCGCTCTGCCCACCCATGCCGTGGCCATGGGCGGGCGCGCGCGGCGCAAGACGGGCAACCAGTACGACTTCTTCAGCGTGGACTACAATTTCAAGGGCGGCATCCACGTCCACAGCCTCTCGCGGCAGGTCCAGGGCACCTGGAGCCGCGAGGGCGAGGAGTTGATCGGCGAGAAGGGCATCGTGCGCAGCGGCCGCGTCGTTCTCCACTCCAAGGAGAAGCCCAAGGTCCCCGAGTTCCCGGGCCACGACAACCCTTACGTGCAGGAGCACGTGGACCTGATCAACAGCATTGTGAAGGGCAAGCCGATCAACGAGTCGCAAGAGGTGGCCGACAGCACGCTCGTGGGCATCATGGGCCGCATCTCGGCCTACACGGGCCAGGCGGTCCGCTACAGCGACGTGGCCAAACCCGATGGCCAGTACGGCAAGCTGGCGTTCACACCGGCGCCGGAGGACTTCGAGAAGGGGGCGATCCAGCTCCCCGCCGAGGAGATTCCCGTGCCCGGCACCGCGGACGCCTGAGTTTGCGCGATGGCGCAAGCGAGAAGGGGGAGCCTTCCGTAGCAAGCGGGAAGGCTCCCCCGTTCCATGCCCGGCGCGGGCCAGGCGTCACGGCTCGCGGATCTCGACCACGGAGTCGGCCTTCACCGCGCTCTGCGCGACCCGCCGCCGCGAGGGGTAGAACTCGACGGCCACGTCGGCTGCCTCCCGCGCGCCAAGGCCAAAATGCCGCTCGGTAGCCGAGGCGGCGTAGTAGCTGTGGAAGCTCTGCCTGCCCCAGATCGCCACCTGCTCGTGCCCCAGGCGGTTCCGTGTGCCGGCCTCGAAGACCTCGATCCTCGCTCCCGTGGCGGCGCGGTTGCCTTTCGCTCCGAGGAGACGCACGCGGAGCCAGCGCTGCCTCGGCAGGTCGTTGCGGAAGACCTCGACGCCTTTCTCCCTGCCCTCAGGGCCTTTGCCGCAGGTGAGGAGGTCGAGGTCGCCATCGCCCTCAATATCGCCGAAGCACAGGCCCTCGTCCACCGCCGACCACGCGCCCGTGGGCAGGCCCCATGCCTCGTTCATCACCTCGAAGCGTCCCCCGCCCAGCCCGCGGAGAATGTAGACGAAGTGGCGACCGTTGATCAGGATGTCAGGCACGCCGTCGTTGTCGAGGTCCGTGGCCACGGCCCCGCCCCAGTTCGTGTGGGCGAAGCGCAGCCTGTCGCCGCCGGCGATGGCGTCGGGCTTTGCGGCGAATCGTCCCTGCCCGTCGTTCAGGTAGAGGGCGAGACGCAGGGGCGGCTTGGCGCCCTCGACGCAGATCAGGTCGAAGTCACCGTCCAGGTCGAGGTCGCCCACGCCGTGAATGCTCCCGCCTTCCGGGTTCAGCCCCGCCTCGACCGTCACGTCGGTGAAGCGCAGCCCGCCGTCGTTGCGCAGGATGCGCCGGCCGGGCGGGTTGTAGCCACGGCGGGTCACCAGGAAATCGAGGTCGCCATCGCCATCCAGGTCCGCGGGGATCGGGCACGTTTCCTGCGTGCCGACTTCGATGGGCGCGCCGGCGCCGAACGAGCCACCGCCCTTGCCTCGGAAGAGTAGGATCTTGCGGCTGTCGCGCCCCCCCTCGTCGGCCAGATAGTCAGCAATGCCGTCGCCGTCGAGGTCCGCGATGGCGCACGCGCGGTTGAAGTGGTCGAGTGTGCGCGGCCGCGTGAAGTTCCAGGCACCGGGCTGGCAGGCATTGCGGTAGAGCACGCCCCCGCCGTCGTGCCATGAGGCCAGGATGTCGAGCTTGCCGTCCTCATCGAAGTCGTGGGCGAGGCGGATCTCGCCGCCGGGATACGGAATATCGTCGCCTGCGCGCACGCCGCGTGGCACGGCCAGCTTCGGGTCCACATACGTGAAATGCCCCTTGCCGTCGTTGCTGGCGGCAGCGGCCGGCGAGCCGTGGCCGCCGAGGTGCAGGTCGAGGTCGCCATCGCCATCGAGGTCCACCAGATCGATCCCGCTGAGCCACCATATCGGCACAGCGTCGTAGTGCGCTCGGACCGCGGCAGCGACGCCCGACTCCTCAGTCACGTTGGCAAACGGCTTGGGGGGCACCGACGCGGCGCGCAGGGACGCCGCGAGGATCACGCACAGGAGGGCCAAGGGCTTCACGCTTCCGCTCCTCTGCCCGGGCCGTCACGCCGCGGGCGCGCTGCCCTCGGGACGGTGCGCGACGAGGCTCAGTCTTCGCGAACTTCCAGGCCTCGAATGCGGCCATCCGCGGTCAGCCGCACATCGGCGCGAAGAGACTTGCCATCCGCCGTCTTGAGCTTCAATTCGAAGGCGACACGGACTTTATCGTTACGGGCCTCGGTCTGCTTTTCGACCTCAGCGATAGTGGCCCCGGGGCTGACGACATTGAGCAGCTCGGCGATCACCTTGGGCACATCCGCCGCGCCCGTGGGCGCCGTCAGGCGAGTGGACCGCAGGGCGCCTTCGGCGTCCAGGCCGACCTTGAGTTCGGCCTTCTGGTTGCCTGTGACTGTGAGTGGGATCTCGTACTCGCACTCGACCTTGCCGTTGTTGAACCGCGCTCGGCGCTCGCCTTCGCCTATCTTGCCCTCGGGGCAGAGCTTCTTCGCCGTCTCGATAACGACGGCCGGGAGATCGGCTTCGGCCACCGGCCCGTGCGCCTCGCTCTCTTCGAGCTTCGGGGCGCCCTCGGGCGTCGCGTCAATCTCAACCTTGTGGACCTTGCCGCTCTTCATGGCGACCTCGAGGTCGAAGTCAATCTCCTTCAGCTGCCCCTTGTCATCGCGGTCCGCCTCTTTCTTCGCCGCGGTGATCTTGCCTTCGGGGCAGAGCTTCGTCACCGCGTCGGCCACCGCAGCCGGCAGTTCCGTCACAGCAACCGGCTGCGCCCCCTTGTCCTCCGCTGCCTTAGCGCCGTCGCTCAGCGAGACCACCAGACCCAAGGCCAATGCGCCCATCACCCGGCACCTGCTCATGATGCCTGACCTCCTGCAACAAGTGTTTGCCTGCCTGCCCGTGGCGGCAGGCCCCGGAAACTCGCCGCGCCTGCTCGCGGCTCACGGCGTCGGCTTCGTCTCGACTTTGAGCTCGTGGATTGACCAGAAGAGCCCCTCGCTCTTGCCGGTCTGCATGATCTTGATGAAGCGGCCGAAGCCCGCCTTGAGGGGGATCTCGGTCACTGCGCCCTTGCCTTCGCCCTTGGCCACCGGCTGGCCCCAGGCCTTGCCGTCGCGCGAGAGGTAGACCTCGTAGCCGCGCGGGTAGTCGCCGCCCGAGCCTCTGGTGTCGAGCGTGACCTTCGTGACCACCTGCTCGACGGGCAGCTCGATGAGGAACCACTCGCCGCCGGCCATGGCCGCGCCGGTGTCCCAGCGGGTGTCGGCCTTGCCGTCGGTGGCGTTGCCGGCCTTGTCGGAGTTGTGCGAGGCCGAGACTCTCGCGGGGGCCTTCATCGCCTCGGTCACTTTCTTGATGGCGGCCTCGGCCTCGGCCTTGAGGGCCGCGTCGGCCGCGTAGGGCTCCAGGGCTTTGAGCACGGCCGGATGCCGCAGCTCGGCCATCATGGCGAGCACCTGCTTCTTCTCCTCGGCGCGCGTGGTGAGCTTCATCGCCTCATCATAGCGCTTCAGCACGTCCTCGATCGGCCGGTCGCTGGGCAAGGCAAGCATGCGCACGTAGCCGCGCAGGGCCAGCACGCGGTGGGTTTCGTTCTTGGTCTCCCGCACGGTCTTGAGCAGGTCGTCGGCAGGCGCGGCATCGGGCCAGTCGGCCAGGGTGCGCAGCGCGGCATCCTGCACAGAGGCGTCGGCATCGCCCACGGCGGCGCGGACGGCGGCCAGAGCCTTGTCGCCCCCGAAGCGGCCGAGGACGCGCAGGACGGCGGCCTTGCCGGCCGGCGTGGCCTTGGCGAGTGCGGCCACGAGGGCGTCGGCGCGTCCCGCCTCATCCTTGAGGTCGCGGGCCACCGTGAGCACGGCCCGTTCGGCGGCCTTGAGTGCCTCGTCGCCCTTGGCCCTCACGAGCAGCGCGACGAGGGCGGGGAAGGTCTTGTCGTTGGCCAGTTTGCCGATGGCGGTGAACGCCTCGCGGCGAACCCCCTCGTCTTCATCTTCGGCGCACCTGAGCAGTTCGGGCACCGTGTCCTCGGCGCGGCGCGCGGCGAGCGTCTTGATCAGCTCGGCGCGGCCCTTGGCGTCGGCCCTCTTCAGTTCGGCCAGGATGGCGGCGTTCACGCCGTCGCCCTTGAGGACGTTGAGCGAGGCGCGCGCGGCGTCGGCCTCGGGCGCCTTGTCGCCGGCGGCGGCCTTCACGAGCAGCGGCACCACGGCGGCATCGCCCAGCCCTGCAAGGGCCTGGAGAGCGGCTATCCGCACCCGCTCGTCCTGGTGCGAAGTCGCGGCGACCACGGCAGGAGTGGCCGCCCTGTCGCCTCGCGTGGCCAGGGCTTCGAGCACGAGCGCCTGGGCAGCGGGCGCGAGCTTGGGCAGTTCCGCGGCGAACGCCTTGGTGGCCTCGGCGCCCGGCACGTCGCGGATGAACGACACGGCCACGCCCTGCATCGCGGGATCGCCGCTCTGGAGCGGTTTGAGGATGAGGGCGATAGCGTCGGCCCCGCCCACGGCCACCAGGCCGCGCAGAGCGGCGGCTCGGACGCTCTTCGGCTCCTTGTCGCTATAGAGCGGCTCGTAGATCGCCTTTGCCTTGTCCTTCTGGCCCGCGGCAAGATAGGCGTCGGCGCAGCGCAGCCAGCCGTCGGTCACCGTCTGGAGCATCGCACCGCTGGCGCCCGCCCGGGCCGCGGCCAGGGCCTTCGCTGCGTCGTCCCCTGCGATCTTGCCGAGGGCGCGGGCAGCGGCCAGAGCGACGGCGGCATCCGCGTCCTTGAGCAGCTTGACGAGCGCGGAGACTGCCTCGGCATCGCGGCGTTCGCCCACGGAGTTGACAATGCCCACCAGCGTGGCGCCCTTCGTCGTCGCGAGCGCATCACGCAGTGCCTTGCCTGCCTCGGGGCAGGGCATCGGCTGAAGCGCATAGCGGGCCATGTGCGAGAGCTGCTCGTCGGGGAGCAGCGTGGCCAGGGCAGGCACGCTGGCCGCGGTGCCCATCATCATGAGTTGGCGGCACGCGAAGCTGCGCGCGTCGGGGCTGGCTTGCTTGTCTGCCACGAGCGCCGCGAGGTGCTTCTCCAGCTCCCTGCGCAGCGCGGGGTCGCCCAGCGACTCGACCGCCTTGTTGGCGATGGCCTGGAACTCGCCGGTCGCCTCGCCCACCTTGGCCGTACGGATCTTCTGGAAAAGCGCAGGATCCGCCCCGACGGCCTCGCCGCCCACGGCGAGCCACGCTCCGCCAGTCACCCAGCCCATAGCTAACAGGCACGCAAACAATGACGGCATCCGGCGACGCATGAGAGCCTCCTAGCGGCACGGAGTGGAGTTGGGGCACGACAGACAGAATAGCCAAAGCGGGGCAGGAGTCAAGCGGCGTTCGGCCGGGAATCACCCACCTCGCCGACCTCGGCGACGCAGGAGGGCCAGGCCGCCGAGCGCAAGCAGCGTGAGCGTGGCCGGTTCGGGCGAGACGGCGAGGCGCAAGGCCTGCGAGCCGTCGGGCAACTCCACGATGCTCGGCCACCAGATCGGCCCGCCCTGGGCGTCGGCGAAGTCGAAGGTCACCGCCCCGAAGCCCGAGATGCCCCCGGTGGCCGTCAGCACGTCGAAGTAGTCGCCCGGCTGCGGCACAAAGCCGCTCACGAGGTCCACGTTAATCACCCCGCCCAGGACGGCGGTGCCGGGCATGCCGACGACCTCGATCCAGTCGTAGGTGGTGCCCTGGCCCGTGCCGCCCAGTTCGGCGAGCATCGTGCCGCTCTGGACGTAGCTGCCATCCACCAGGAGATGGCCTGGGGTGTTGCCTGCCGAGATGAGCGACCCGAGCGCCACGTCGAGGTTGCCGATCACCGCGCCGTTCCCCGTGAGCGTCTGGCCGGCGGCCAGGGCGTAGACGCCGCCGGCGACCGCCGAGACATCGAAGAAGGCGTCCACGTGGATGATCGAGCTGCCGGCCAGCGAGCCATTGCCAGTGATGGCCAGCGTGCCGCCCGAGATGATTGTGGCGCCGGCATAGGTGCTGGCCGCGCTCAGAACCAGGGTGCCGGCTCCTGTCTTGGTGAGTCCGCCGTTGCGGATCACGGGCGTGATGCTGGTGGTGCCGCTGAGAATATCGAAGACGCGGGTCGCCCCCATGAGGTCGAGGAAGCGCGGGCCGCTGGTGTTGGGGTTCAGGATACTGTTGCTTCCCGTGCCGGTGAAGTCGCCCGCCAGGTTGACCAGAGCGGTGGGCGCGCCGCCGAGCTGGCCGAGTTGCAGGGTGGCGCCGTTCATCGTGAGGCCGCCGGCGCCGATGTGCAGAGTCGTGTCGCCGCTATTGGCGCCCAGCCGCAGATTGCTGGCGCCGCTCAGGCTCATTGCGTTAGCCGTGAGGGAGGCGCCGCTGTTCACGTCGTGCAGGATGCCTGCGGTGATGGTCAGCACCCCATTGACTGTGAGGTTGCTGAGAACGGAGGCGCCTGTCGAGTTGATGGTGACGTCGTCCACCGTCTCGGCGTTGCCTTGGGTGGTGAAGATGGCCGAGCCGTTGACCATGATGTCGGCGGTGTTCGGGATCTGGTGGGCGGCAGCGAGGCTGAGGGTGCCGGCGTTGACCAGGATGTTGCCGCCCACGGCATTGACGCCGGCCGACTTCTGGAGCGTCAGCACGCCGCCGGCCACGGTGGTCAGGCCACCGTAGGTGTTGGCCGCCGAGCCTCCGAGGGTCAGGGAGCCGCTTCCCTGTTTGGTGAGCGCGAGGCCCGCGCCGCTGAGCACGCCGCCATATGAGTAGTTGGCCGAGTTGTTGACCGTGAGCGTGGCCGCCGTGGCGCTGGTGATCGCCTTCGTGCCGCCGGTGCTGTTGAAGGCCAGGCCCGATACGGTCTGGCTGTTGCCATTGAGGTCGAGCGTGGCGCTGTTCGTGTCGCCCTGCCCCATCGTGAGCAGTGTGGTGCTGGGCAGCACATTGGCGGCGCCCATGCGCAGGGTGCCGACCGAGACCTGGGTGTTGCCCCAAACGTAGGACTCGCCCGCCGCGCCCACGACCCAGGTGCTGTTGTCCGTCTTGTTCAGGACGGCGTTCGGCGCGTTGATGCTGCCGGCGATCGTCCCTGTTCCTCCGCCCCCCCGCACGAAGATCGTGCCGGTGAAGCCGCCGAGGCCGGCGCTCAGATCGCCGTTGATCCTGAAGGTTCCGCTCTCCACGTAGAGCTGGTCCAGGCCATTGCCATTCAGGATGACGTCGCCGTTCCACACGTTGTTGCCGCTGCTGCTGCGGAGCGCCGTGCGGTAGTTGCTGGCGTTGTTCGAATTGAGCGTCACCGCGACGCCGTTCACCGTGATGTTGTTCTGAAGCTCGAGTTGCGTGCCGGTGCCGCCGGCCACGGTCGTGTTGAGCACCGTGACGCCCGACGAGCCACTCAGCGCGTTCGAGTTGGTCAACCGGAGCGCGCCGGCGTTCACCGTCGTCGCGCCCGAGTAGGTGTTCGCGCCCGAGAGGATGAGGGTGCCGGAGCCCGCCTTGGTGAGGCCGCCCGTGCCGGAGAGGGTGCCGGCGAAGGTCGTGCTCGAGTTGTCGCCGCCGGCCGTGAGGGTGCCTCCGCCCAGGTACACGTTCGTGCCGGCCACGCCGGCCAGCGAGCCAATCGTCTGGCTGATCCCGTTGAGATCCAGCGCAGCGCCCGCCGCGGACAGCGTCACGGCCGTGCCCGTGGGCAGATACGTCACGTCGGGGTCGTAGAACTGGAAACTCGCCCCGCCGTAGCGGTAGGCAGGGCCGCCGTCCACATTCGTCGGGTAGGTGTTCCCCGGGGGATTCCCATAGCGGCTGGTGCCGATGAAGGTGAGATTGGCGGCTGGCCCTCCATCCACCGGCCCCGCGCTCATAGCGACGCTCATCGTATTGTAGTTCGGGTCCACGTTGTAGCTGTCGCCCCAGACGGTGTAGTTGCCCGGGGCGAGAACGACGGGCGTTGCCAGGGGCACGAAGCGGTAGCCGTAGCTGAGCGCCGCGCCGGTGCCGGCGGGCACGACCGCCGCGGCATAGGTGGTGCCGCCGCCCACCGAGGTGATGTACACGTTGTGGGCAGCCGTGAGCCCATTCACTCCGGCATCGTAGAAGCCCAGGTGCGTGACAGTGATCGGCTGGCCGGCGGCCACCGTGAAGTCGTAGCCCAGCGAGCCGCCCCAGGCCTGGTTCGACGTGGTGTTGTTCGTGATGAGATAGGCCTGGTTCCCAATCCGCAACGTGCCGGCCGACACGATGGTCGCGCCCGTGTACGTGTTGTTGCCCGCGAGGGTGAGCGTGCCGGCGCCGCTCTTCGTGAAGCCGGTGCCCGCCAACGGCGCGGCGAGCGTGGCGTTGACGTTGGCCGCGATGGTGGGCGAGCCCGAGAGCGTGAGCGTGTTGCCGACGCCCGCGATCACATAGTTGCCGGCGCCGGGCGCGTTGAACGTGATGTTGCCCGCGGTGATGGCAGAGCCGAGCGTGACAGTGCCGGCCACGCCCGACGCCGCGCCGAAGATCGCCTGGTCGGGCGTGGCGTTGTTCCAGGTCGCGTTGGCCGCACCCGTCCACCAGTTCGCGTTCGCGGTGTCCCAGATACCGCCCCCGTCCTGCGCGCCAACGGAGCCGGTGTCGGCGTCCCAAGTCAGGAGCGTGGCGTGTGCAGGGAGGACGATGGCGGCGAGCACGAGAGCCAGACGGGCTGCGCCGAGTCTCCTGTGGCTTCGCACCATGGTCGTTCGGTCCTCAATTGACCGGGGCAAGGAGGCGGCAACAGCGTCTGTCACAGTACATGCGGGCTGCGTTCCTGTCAAGCGGCATTCGCACGAGGCATGGGGCAGCCCGGGGCTGCGCCGCGGCGGCGCCGTACCGCTGAGCGCCCCATGACGCAGGAACCCCTCGGACCGCCTGTAGGAAGCACCCTTAGAGCGTCCAGCCTTTCCGGTACTCGCGGGCGATGTACTGGTTGGCCTCGGGGACGTTGGTGACCTTCATCTGCTCGGCATCCCAGACCACCTTCTTGCCTGTGCGGATGGCCAGATTGCCCAGGAGCACCATCTCGGTGAGGGGGCCCGCGTAGTCGGCGAAGTTGGCGCCCGCCGGCTCACCGCCCTTGCAGGCGCGGAGCCACTCCTGGTAGTGGCCGGGCGACCGCGGGATGCTCTTCGCGGGGAGGCTGCTCTTGAGCTCCTGGAACTTGGCCTCCGGCACGATCCGGGCGCCATCGGCGTAGACGCCCGCCAGAATCGTCGCCTTGTCCCCAATGATGAGCTGGCCGCCGATCCCGCCCGGCAGCTTGCGGTCCGGCTCCATGTCCTTGGGTCGAGGCACCTCCAGCTCCTTCGGCCGGCTCTTGTCCTCGTAACCGTCGTTCCACACGACCTTTACGGGCGCCATGTTGCCACGCGCGGGATAGTGGAAGGTGATCTGCGACCACTTGGGCGCCGTCTCGTTGTTGACCGGCGAGCTCACGGCCTCCATCTCCAGGGTCTTGGCCTCGCCGAGCTTGAGCGCCCAGAAGGCCGCATCCATCGCGTGGCACGCGATGTCGCCGAGCGCGCCCGACCCGAAGTCCCACCACCCGCGCCAGGCGAAGGGGTGATAGGCGGGGTGGTAGGGCCGCTCGGGGGCGGGGCCGAGCCACAGATTCCAGTCGAGATGGGCGGGCACCTGGGGTGTATCCTTCGGCCTGTCAATGCCTTGCGGCCAGATGGGGCGGTTGGTCCAATAGTGCACCTCGCGCACCTGCCCCAGCACGCCGCCCCACACCCACTCGCAGATGAGGCGGATCTGCTCGGAGGAGTGCCCCTGGATCCCCATGAGGGTGGCGACCTTGGAGGCCTTGGCCTGCCTGGTGAGCTCGCGGGCCTCGAAGATCGAGTGGGTGAGCGGCTTCTGGCAGAAGACGTGCTTGCCCATCTTCATCGCCATCATCGAGGCCGGGGCGTGAACGTGGTCGGCCGTGGAAACCGTCACCGCGTCAATCTGCTTGTCCAGCTCCTGGAGCATGACGCGGAAGTCCTTGAACTTCTTCGCGTTCGGGTGCGCCTTGAACGAGCCCTCGCCCTTCTTCTCGTCCACGTCGCACAAGGCCACGATGTTCTCGCTCGACACGCCGGCCACATCGCCGCCGCCCTTGCCGCCCACGCCGATGCAGGCGATGTTCAGCTTGTCGCTGGCCGCCTGCTTGCCCTCGCCGCCCAGCACGTCGCGGGACACGAACGTGAAGGCGAAGGCCGATGTGGCCGCTCCGCCCAGAAAGACCCGACGCGAGACGCAACTGCTCTTCAAGTCCAGGGCTCCTTCGCTCCAGAGGAAACGGTGCACGTGATCCTAGATTCTACAGAACTTCGCCCGGCGCCGCAAGCAGGTCTGCCTGTTGCGGGCAGGACCGCTGTCGGCGAACGCCCCGCCTCCATGCTCATCCGCGACGCGCTCTACCACACCCATCACACGTGATACAGCATGGCGCTTTGGCGATCCGGGGGCTTCCGGGGCCGCTATTGCCATGCTGTATCACTTTCCCCCCCCACAGGGATGATACAGCATGGTGAACAGGTTGCAGGAATCCCCCACATGGGCGCCCGCGTGCCCCGCCTCCCGAGACGACACACGTCCTGGCTCCCGAGGGCACCCGGGAAGGCGCCACGCCCGCGCCACACTCCAGCGGCGCCTGTGTGCTTCCCCACGCTCGCTCACAACCCAGGCCGCAGCCCATCCTGTATTGCCACAGGTGGCGATGAGCGACTCGCCTGTCGAAGCCGACCGCAACTGCGCCGCTTGCCGTGTCTTGCGTAGCCGCGAGCGTCCCGCGTGCGATGGTTCTCGACACGCGAGACTCTCGTCGCTGCACGGGAAAATGCAGGCTGATTCGCGGCCGGAGTAGTCCTTGCACGCAGAGGCACAACCGGTACAATGGGGGTCAGAAAGGAGAACCCGCTGCCGTGATGCAAGCTCTCGCCGCACTCACCCTGGCGCTGGCCACCGTGTCCTACTCGGCAGCGCTGGCCGGCGCGCCTCCGGCCGACACGCCCCGGAAACTCAAGGCCGACCCCGGCCAGGAATACTTCCTCTACCTGCCCAAGAACCACGACCCCAAGGCACCCGCCTGGCTGCTCGTGGCGGTGCATGCCGCCAACGGCGACGGCGCCGGCGCGCTTGGGCTCAGCAAGATCGCCGACGAGGGGGGCGGCATCGTGCTGGCCCCGACCTTCAAGGGGGACTTCCAGGACCCTGCCAAAGGGGCCGGCAGCAAGCTCAAGGCCATCCTCAAAGAGGTCCAGGCCGACTTCCGCCTCCAGCCCAAGATCGTCCTCGTCGGCTTTGCCGAGGGTGCCGCCTTCGCCCACCGCTACGCGCTCGACAACGCCGCCTCCGTCCTCGGCTGTGCCGCGCACTCGCCCGACAAGTGGGACGACCCCAGCCCTCGAGCCCGCTCCGTCGCCTTCCTCGTGACGTGCGGGCTGGACGACAAGACGCCCAACCGCATCGCCGAAGCCCAGAAGTTCGCCAAAGCCGCCCAGGACAGGAAGTTCGAGGTCCAGACCCTCTGGCTCAAGGGCGTGGCCCACACCTTCGACGCCCGGGCGCGCGACAAGACCAAGGACTTCTTCTACAAGCTCACCACCGGGATGAACGCCTGGGAACGCACCAAGGCCCGCTCGTGCGTGGCCAAGGCCGACGCCGCCCTCAAGGCCGGCAAGTTCGGCGAGGCCTACGCCGCGGCCAAGGAACTCCTCGACCTCAAGCCCAGCGACGACTACGTCGCCAGGGCCAACGCCGTGCTTCAGCAGGTCGCCGATGCCGGCAAAGAGCGCCTCGCCAAGCTCGACGAGCAGGCCAAGGCGCAGCCCGACGCCGCGGCCGCCGCCTACGAGAAGCTCCGCGAGCAGTTCCTCGGCACCCCCATCGCCGCGGCCGTCGCCGAGCGCCTCGACGCCCTCGCCAACAGGCCGCAGGACCAGCCGAAGCCTAAGGTGACCGAGAAGGCCGAGGCCCCTCCCGAGCCCAACCCCGCCAAGATGCGCAACGACTGCCGCGCCTGGCTCGCCCTGGCCAACAACTTCATCGCCAACAACAAGACACCCGAGGCGCGCGCCCTCCTCCAGAAGATCATCAGCACCTATCCCGACAGCGTCTTCGCCGAACAGGCCAAGGCCAAGCTTGAGCAACTCGGTCCATGAGCACCTGACGACCTATGAGCCGCGCGAGGCGTCGGGCTTCCGCCCCGAGCGCATCGTGCTCACGCGCGGCGCGCTCGGCACCGCGCCGCGCCGGGCCTGGGTCGAGCGACTCCTCACAGTCTACCCCGACGCCGAGCGCCTCGATGTCCTCGACCGCACCCACATGCAAGTCGGGGGCCTCCTGCCCCGGGGCGACGCCGCCCGCCGCGCGGCCGGCCGCCGCATCCTCGTCGTCGGCACCATCGCCTCGCCGCTGCGCCAGTCGCGCGAGCGCGGCATCGTCTGCCCCAACTACCTGCACGTTTCGCCCACGGCCTATTGCTCCTACGCCTGTGCCTACTGTTACCTCGCCGGCTCGTGCTCCACGGTGGTGGCGCCCGTGGCCAAGGTCTTCGTGAACCTGGAGGACGCCCTGGCCGCCGTCGCCCGCCGCGCGCGACACCTCGCCGAGCCGACCAGCTTCTACATCGGCAAGCTCCAGGACGCCCTCGCCCTCGACCCGCTGACGGGCTTCAGCCGCGTGCTCGTGCCCTTCTTCGCCGAGCAGCCCCTCGCACGGCTCGTGATGCTCACGAAGAGCGACTGCGTGGAGAACCTGCTCGCCGTGGCCCACCGCGGCCATTCGGTCGTGTCGTGGAGCGTGAACCCCGAGGCCGTGTGCGATGAGTTCGAGGCGGGCGCACCCTCGCTCGACCGCCGGCTCGATGCGGCCCGCCGGTGTCAGCAGGCGGGCTATCTCGTTCGCTTCCTTGTCATGCCCATCCTGCCCGTGGAGGGCTGGCGGCAACACTACTCTCAGCTTGTCGAGGCGATCTTCGCGGCGACGCGGCCTGACCGCATCACCCTGGGCGGCATATGCAGCTACGGCACGGCCCTGCGCCTCACGGCCGGAGCGCTGGGCAGCGACAACCTGATCGCCCGCCACCTCGCCCCGACGCCCTCGCCCGACGGACGCCGCCGCTTTCCCCGCGAGCTGCGGGCGGAACTCTACCGCCACATCCTCGGCGAGATTCGCTGCCACGCGCCCGAGATGCCCGTCGCTCTGTGCCTTGAAGAGCGAGAGGCGTGGGAGGCGTGCGGACTGAACCCCGAACGGCCGGCGTGCAACTGTGTGTGGTGATGCAACCGTGATACGTGATACGTGATGCGTGATACGCGATGCGTAATGCGTGATGCCTGATGCCTGATGCGTGATGCGTGATGCGTGATGCGTACTGCGTGAGAAGAGAAGGCGGGCATATCCTGGCCTTCTTCCGGCCTCTCACGCATCACGTATCACGCATCCTTCGGATCCGTCCCGCGCCCCCCAAAGCCCGGCATGCCGAGCGAAGTCGAAGCACCTCTCTCGGGATTGCGGAGCAGCGGGATTCCTCGGCTACGCTCCTCTCGGAATGACCGAGTTGGGCGCCCTCTCCTGGCTCGGCGGACGCGCCGCGCGTCGTCTCTCACGTATCACGTTCGACGCATCACGTCCCTATCGAGTTCATCAGCAGCCCATAGAGAGGATCGCGTCCGCGGGTGATGCAGACTGCTTGCGGGGCATGGCCACCCCGGGCGGCGAGCCCGGCAAGCCCAAAGCGGCGCTCCGCGCATGCGGGACGCCTTCTCTTCATCACGCGTCACGGGTCGCGCGTCAGGGACTCACTTCTTCTCGGGCGCAGGCTCGGGGGCCGGCGGGTCCTTCGGCTCGCGGCCGACGGCCCAGTAGAGGCCCCGAATGACGAGGCGCTGGAAGGAGGGGTTCACCCAAGCCTCGCGGCCGTGGCCGAGGCTCGTGTAGAACACGCGGCCCTTGCCGTACTCGTGGCACCAGCCCATGCTCTGCTGCTCGTTGCCGCGGTCAATCTTCACCAGCGAGTGCGGCTCGAAGCCTTTGGCGTAGTTGTGGCTGTACGTCTCGTCCTGGATTTCGAAGTCCTCGAGCCCCTTGGTGATCACGTGCTCCTTGTCCACGATGCGGGTCCAGAACTTGCCTCCGCCGTGCCCCTTGAAGCGGCCGCCGATCATCTGCCAGTAGGCCTCGGAGTTCTTGAAGGAGTCGGTCGCCGAGTGGATGCCGGCGAAGGCGCCGCCGCCCTTGACGAACTCGATCAGGCCCTTCTCCTGCTCGGGGTCCTTGAAGTTGAGGCCCGAGCCGTAGAAGAGGATCAGGTTGTACTTCTTGATGTTGTCGGCCTTCAACTCGTCCATGTCGTTCGAGGCGGTGATCTCGAAGTCGCCCAGCTTCTCCAGGATCGGCTGGAGGATGGCGAAGTTGCCCTTCCAGTCGTGACCGCCGCCCTGGAGGAAGAAGAGCTTGATCTTCTCGCCGCCCTGTGCGTTGAGGCCGAAGGCCGCCAGGGCCAGCACGCCCAGCATCCATCGCCGCGTCATTCCGTGTCTCCTTCTCTGTGCCCACATCCACGTCCACGAACACGCTGGTGAGTCTACGACCGCGGGCCGGGGGTGTCAAGTCATCGGGCCGGTCACCACTGGTTCCTCACGGCCACGGGCTTGCCCGTGGCGGCGGATTGGACGGCGGCGAGGCAGGTGGCCACGGTGCGGGCGCCCTCGCGCTCGTCGAGTTCCACCTCGGTGTCGTCGAGGATGGCGCGGGCCAGGGCGTCCATCTCGGCGCGCTTGTTGTGGCTCGCAATGTCCACGGGCACCGATGCGAAACGCTGGTGGCCGAACGCCTTCTCGCTGGCGACCTGAATCTCGGGCGAGGTGTTGTCGGCGATGATTGTGCCCTTCGTGCCGTAGAAGACGCTGCGCATGGTGTAGGGGCGCTTGACGCCGATGCCGCAGAAGACCTTGCCCAGCACGCCGCCGCGGGCGAACTTCATCGCGGCGATGGTGCAGTCGTCCACAGGCCAATCGGTGAGCACCTTGCGATTGGCGTAGGCGAACACCTCCGCCACGTCGCCGCCGATCCAGCGGAGCAGGTCCACCGCGTGGCAGGCGCCGCCGAGGAACGGGTGCCGCAGGCGCACGGGGTCCACGCGCCAGCCGCCCACACCTTTGATGTGCGTGTAATCGTGGGCGTATTCGGATTCGAGGAAGAACAGGTCGCCGATCAGCCCCTCGGCGATAAGGCGTTTCGCCATGGCGAAGCCGGGCGCGAAGCGGCACACCTGGCCGACGAGGAACTTGCCGCCCGTCTCGTCGGCCGTGCGCACGAGAAGGTCGCACTCTTCGAGTGTCATCACCATCGGCTTCTCGCACAGGACGTGCTTGCCGGCTCGGAGGGCGGCGCAGGCCTGCTCGCAGTGCCACTGGTCGGGCGACGCAACGAAGATGATGTCTATCTCGGGGCAATTCACCAGGTCGCGGTAGTCGGTGGAAGCCACCTTTGCTCCGCACTCGCGAGCGACGGTGCGCAGGAGCGCCTCGTCGGTGTCGCACACGCCATGGGTCTCGACGAGCGAGCTGCCCTCCCACTGGCGCGGGTGGCCGGCGCGGAGGCCGATGGTGCCGACTTTGAGCCGTCTCATGGACATGGGCGTCTCCTGTCAGCGGCCGTAGCCGAGCGACCGGTGGCGGTTGCGGCGGCGGTTGGGGGCCTCGGTGCGGGGCAGGCGGCGCTCGCCCGGGCCGCCGTGGGGGTGCTCGACCTCCTCGTCCTCGGTGTGGCGGGCCTTGCGCAGGGCCTCGTAGAGCCGCTTGTCCACGTCAACCAGCACTACGTGGCGGAGCGTGGCCGTCCTCGTTGCCGCGATGGCGTCGAGCATCGCGCGGGCGGCGTCGGCGGGCGATACCTTGCCCATGCGCACGCCGAGGTCGGGAATGGCCAGGCTCTCGCAGCCGAGGCGGTCGGCGCACTCGATGGCCGCCTTCGTCGCTTCGGCGATGTTCTCGGGCGGAATGCGCTGGCGGGGCCGCCGCATCGAAACCGCGTGAATCACGTGGCGGAAGGGCAACGAGCCGGCCGTCGTCGCCACCGCCATCCCCACGGGGATGGGCGCCTCGGCGATGGCCGCGTCCTCGATGGCCTGGCCGCCCGCGCGGCGGATGGCCAGCGACACTCCCTCCGCCATCGCGCCCGTGGTATTGGCGGGGTTCACGATGGCCGCGGCCTTGACCCGCGTAATGTCGCCCTTGCGGATGTCCACGGAGATCCGACTCATGCGCGGCTCCTTGCGCCTGCTCTATGCTGCCAACATTCCGGGCGGCTGTCAAGGAAAGGCGAGCCGGCGGTTGACTCGCACCGTGCGCGCGATGTAAGCTCTGGGGGGTTACCGAATGCCGCTCCCGGCAATCAAGAGATGGCTGTCGGCATGGCAACAACTGTGGCGACCTGTGGCGAGTTGGCGGCGGCGACTCGCGAACTGCGGGAAGAGGTGCGGCGAGACGCGGCCTCGTTCTCGGAGCGATTGCTGCTCGTGGCCGAGGCGTTCCGCGAGAGCGAGGGCGAGGTCTATCGCGGGATGCGGACGGCGAAGGCGACCCGCCGCATCTTCGAGAAGATGCCGATCAAGATCCGCCGCGGCGAAATCCTGGTGGGCTGGCACCCCAACAGCCGCCCCGATGAGGTGACGAAGAAGGCGATCCAGGATGCCGCCGCCTATCTCCGCACGCAGACGTACTGGGTCTGGGCGTCTGAGGGCCACATGGCGCCCGACTACCCGACGCTGCTCCGCGACGGCATCGGGGGCACGCTCCGCCGCATCGAGGAGCTTCGTCTCCGTCTCGAACACCTCGACCTGGCGACGCCCCAGAGACAGGCATTCTACGATTCCGCCCGCCTGTCGCTCGAAGCCCTCCAGCACCTCATCCGCCGCTACGCCGACCTCGCCCGCCACCTGGCGGAGGGAGCGGGCGATGGGGGGACTGTCGCGCTTTCGCGCGAAAGCGCGACAGTTCGACAGCTCGGCCCGCGGGACGGGGACGTCCCGCCCGCAACTCCTCCCACCACCGAGCGGTGGTGGGCGGAGGAACTGCGGACAATTGCCGCGGTCTGCGACCACATCGCCTACGAGCCGCCCCGCACGTTCCGCGAGGCGCTCCAACTGGTGTGGTTCCTCTACCTCGCCGTGTGCCTGGAGGCCAGCGAGAGCCACCACTGCTTCGGCCCCGGCCGCCCCGACCAGTATCTCCTCCCCTACTACCTCCGCGACCGCGAGGCGGGCATCCTGGACGACGCCACGCTCGAGGCCCTCCTCGACCAGCTCTTCATCAAGTGCAACGAGTTCGAGGGGCGGGGAATGTCCGCCGTCATCCTCGTCCTCGGCGGCCGCAAGCCCGACGGCTCGGACGCCACGAACGAGCTCTCCTACAGGTTCCTCGAGGCCTGCGGCCGCGTGCGAATGTATTTCCCCGGCTGCGACATCTCGTGGCATCGCGGCATGGACGCCGAGTTCCTGCGCTGCTGCGTCGCCCTCCTGCGCAACGGCAACGGCCAGCCGGCCTTCTTCAACGACGAGGTGATCGTCCGCGGCCTCGTCCGCAAGGGCATCCCCTTCGAGCACGCAGTGGACCATCTGCCGAGCACGTGCACGGAGACCTCCATCGCCGGCCGCACCAACCCCTGGGTCGCACACCCCTACGTCAACATCGCCCAATCGCTCCTCCACGCCCTCTTCGACGGCCAGGCGCCCGGCACGAACGAGCCCAGCCGTCCCCGCACAGGCCTGCCGCAGACGTTCGCCGAACTGCGGGACGCCTTCGTCCGCCAGCTCGAGTACGACGCCCACCAGGCCGTGGCCCGCGTGCTCCGCGACCAGTGGCACGCCTCGATGTACCGCCTCTTCCCCCTGCTGTCGTGCTTCATCCAGGGCTGCCTGGAGCGCGGGCGCGACATCGCCCAGGGCGGCTGCCTCTACACCTTCCTCCAACCCGAGGCGGTCGGCACATCGAACGTCGTGGACGGCCTGGCGGCGGTGAAGGTGCTGGTGCAGGACGAGAAGCGCTTCACCCTCGACGACTTCCGAGCGGCCATCTGCGCGAACTTCGCGGGCCACGAGGGCCTTCGCCGCGCCATCGTCCGCGAATGCCCGAAGCACGGCAACGACGTGCCGTGGGTCAACCAGCTCTTCGCCGACGTGGCCGGCGCCTGGTGCACCTATCTCGAGGGCCACACCAGCCTCTTCGGCGGCCCGGTGCTCCCCGGCTTCCTCGGCTGGACCGTGTGGATACACTTCGGCGAGCAGACGGCAGCCACGCCCGACGGGCGCCTCGCCGGCCAGCCGCTCGCGCACTCGCTCGCCCATCGCAGCGGCGTGAGGGTCAAGGGCTTCCCCTCGCTCGTCCTGTCGGCCTCGGGCTTCGACCAGTCGCGTGGACTCGGCGGCATCACGTTCAACGTCCGCTTCGGCGCCAACTCGCTCGCTGCCGAGGGCGGCGTCGAGCGGCTCAAGGCGATGATCGAGGCGGCGATGGACCTCGGCACCTATCAGGTGCAGGTGGACCTGGCGAGCAGCGAGGTCCTGCGCGACGCCCAGGCGCACCCCGAGAACCACGCGGACCTGCTCGTCCGCATCGGCGGCTACCTGGTGCCCTTCACCCTCCTGCCCCCCAAAGCCCAGGAGGACATCCTCGCCCGCACCGAGCTGGAACTGTGACCGACACCGCTGCCCTTCGCTCCCAACGCGGCCTGATCTTCGCACTGGACCAGACGGCCACGCACGACGGCCCGGGGCTGCGGATGACGGTGTACTTCAAGGGCTGCCCGCTGCGGTGCGTGTGGTGCCACAGCCCCGAATCCATCGCCCCCAAGCCCGAGATCGCCTGGTATGAGGCCCGCTGCCGAAGGTGCGGAGCTTGCGCCAGCCTGTGCGCCGCGAGGCTGCCACCCTGGTTCGAACAGATGCCCGAGCATCGGGCCCGCTGCCGCCAATGCGGCGAGTGCATCGCGACGTGTCCCGCCGAGGCGCTGGAACTGAAGGGGGATGAGACCACGGCGGGCGAGGTGGCCGACGCAGCGGAACGGCTCAAGCCCTTCTTCGACCGCAGCGGCGGCGGGATCACGCTCACCGGCGGCGAGCCGACGCTTCAGGCCGATTTCGCCGTCGCCGTTGCCACGCTCTGCCGCGGGCGCGGCGTCCACGTGGCCGTCGAGACCTGCGGCGGCACGGCCTGGGAACGCCTTGCCCGCCTGGCCGATGTGACCGACCTCTTTCTCTACGACCTCAAGGACGCCGACCCCGCCCGCCACAGGTGCAACGTCGGCGTCGAGCTGGCCCCCCTCGCCGACAATCTCCGCCGCCTCCTCGCCCGTGGCGCAGACGTGATCGTTCGCGTGCCGCTCATCCCCGGCTGCAATGACTCGCCCGCCGACGTGGCGGCCATCGCCCGGCTTGCGCGCGGCTGCGGTGCGCGGCGCCTGACGCTCCTGCCGTTCAACCCCGCGGCCTCGGGCAAGTACTCGTGGCTCCGCCGCCCCTATCCTCTGCCCCAGGCCAAGCCGCAAAGCACCGACGAAGTGCGCCGCCTGGAGGCCGTCGTGGCCCGCGAGGGGCTTGCGGTGGTTGCGCCATAGATCCTCGGGCACAGGGCCCGACGGCTCGGACAGGTCAGACCGGTCCGACAGGTCGGACGGCCGCCTCACGCGCCGGCTCGCCCCTTGCGCCCTCCCGCACACACGGTTATATTGGGCGTGCCATCAGGCCCATGCCCCCACGGGAGACCACCATGATGAGACTCCTGACCATCGCCCTGCTCGCCGCGTCCTCCGCGGCCCTGGCCGCCACGCCGCCCCCCGCCCTGCCGCTGATTGACCCCGAGCCCTTCAAGAAGGCGCTCGAGGAGCACGTGGACGCCAAGTTGCGAGGCATCCTGGTCCACGAGGAGATTGAGGGGCACCTCGAGACGCCGATGAGGGTCGAAGTCCTGGGCTTCGAGGAACTCCGCCCCCGCGGCCCCGTCGCCGAAGCCAGCGTCAAGGTCGTTGTGCGGTCCGACGCCCACGAGGGCGCGGGCACGTGGAAGGTGGACTTCGAGCTGAGGGACGGGGCGTGGCAGGTGGCGCGAATCGAGATACCCAAGCGAAGCTTCGGCGTGGCCAACTACGCGATGGTGCTCCTCTACCTGGGCGGCATGCTCGCCATCGGCTGGTGGACCAGCCGCCGCATCTCGGGCACGCGCGGCTTCTTCATCGCCGAGGGGAAGCTCAACCACATCGTCGTCGGCATCTCGCTCATGACCACGTACCTCTCGGCGTTTACGATGATGGGCCTTTCCGCCTCGGCCTTCAGCAACAAGGACTGGACGTGGGCCATCCAACTCCCCTTCCTGGTCATCACCGCGTTCGTCATCACGCGCTTCGTGCTGCCGCGCTACCGCGAGGCGGGGGTGATCAGCGTGTACCAGTATCTCGAACAGCGCGTCCACGTGTCGGCGCGCCTCCTCGCCTCACTCTCATTCGTCATTTTCTCAATCGCCCGGATGGGCCTGGTGCTCTACCTGCCGGCGCTCGCGTTCAGCATCATCACGGGCTTCCCGCTGGTGTGGACGATCGTGGTGATGGGCGCCGTGGTGACCGCCTACACGGCCATCGGCGGCATCGAGGCCGTGATCTGGACCGACCTCGCGCAGGCGTTCTTCATCGTCCTGGGCGCCGCGCTCAGCGTGGTCTTCGTGCTGGCCGACACGGGCCTGGCCGAGTTCGCCCGCGTCACGGCCGCCTTCCACAAGTTCCGCCTCGTCGAGCCCGGCTTTCCCAGGGCCGACCTCACCCAGGTGGTGGCCGTCTGGCTGGTGCTCGAGACAATCTTCCAGACGATCCGCATCTACGGCACCCAGCAGGACATGACCCAGCGCTACCTGACCACGGCCTCGACGCGCAAGGCCAATGCCAGCGTGTGGATCGCGATCCTGGCCTACATCCCGCTCGCCTTCGCCTTCTACTTCATTGGCTCCGCGCTGTTCGCCTACTACACCACGGTGCCCGATGCCACGCTGCCTGCCCTGGTGGCGAACGGGCGCGCCGACGCCATCTATCCCTACTTCGTCGCCAGCCGCCTGCCGGCCGGCCTCGCGGGCCTCGTCATCGCCGCGATATTCGCCGCCGCCATGTCCAGCATTGACGCCTGCATGAACTCCAGTTCCACCGTGTGCATCGAGGACTTCTACCGGCGCTTCAGCCGCATCGAGCGCGACGATGCGCATTACCTCCACGTCGCCAAGGGCCTCACCTGGGCCTGGGGCCTCCTCGCCACGCTCATGGCCCTGTCGTTCATGCAGATCACCCAGGCGCAGGACGTGTGGGCCAAGATCATGGGGATCTCGACCAACGGCGTCCTGGGCCTGATGGCCCTGGCGTTCCTCCCGTGGCGGGTGCACTGGGTTGCCGCGATAGCGGGCTTCGTGCTCAGCTACGTCTGCCTCTTCTTCATGATGAGGTCATCGCTCACCTTCCTCCTCTGGCCCGTCGTCGGCAACACCGCCTGTTTCCTCATCGCCCTTGCCGTCGAGGCGGTGATCCGCCTCGGCGCGGGGCGGCGTGGGCCACAAGACCGTTGACTGCGTACAGCCTCCGCGCTAGCATGAACGCATCGGCCAGAGTCCACGCGGCCTGCCCGTGGACTCGTCGGCGCGTAGCCGCCCGCGCGTCGCGGCAGGGTACAAGGAGCATTCGATGGCGAGGAGAGCGTTCGCTTGTGCAATGGCGTTGGCGCTCGCCGGCGGGGCCTCGGCGGCGCCCATCGAAATCTTCGGTCTCAAGAGCGACAGCGGAGGCCTTGGCGGCCCGTTTCACATCTTGCGCTACGACGTCACGGCCAACTCCTTCTACGACTGCGGCACCATCATTGGGGCTTCCACCAACCTGGCCATGGACGCCAACCGCCGCCTCTACTACATGTACCCCTTCGACTTCTCGCACGTCCTCTATCGGGCCGACCTGGACGGGAGCAACAACCTGATCAACCAGCAGGTCGAGACCACACTGACCCCCGGCCTCAGCATCATTGACGGCTTCACGATCGGCCCCGACCAGAACCTGTACATGACCGGCTACGGTCACAGCGAAATCTACCGCTACATCGTCGGCTCCGGCAACACCTTCGTGACGACCGAAGTCACCCTCCAGGGCGGCGGCCAGAACGGCGACGGCAGCGAGTATCGTTCGGACCTCGCCTTCGACCCGATCACAGGCTATCTGGTCGGCATCGGCATCGCCCCCGGCGGCGTGCGACGCACGCTCTTCCAGATCCCCGGCAACCTCGTGATGAATGGCGTCAACGACAGCTACCCCTGGGAGTACTTCGGCGGAAACTCCTCGCCCTGGGCCTCCCCCACCTTCGACCTCGGCAACCCGGCCAACCCCGGCGGCCCGCTCGGGCCCAACCCCGATGGGGTGGCCTTCGACTTCGCGACCGGCGCCCTCTACCTTTCAGGGGACGGCGAGAAGTTCTCCCTCTGGGACCGCAACACCGCAACGTTGATCAACTACCTCACCGACCCGGGCAGCGGGGCAGACACGGGGATGGGCTTCGACCTCGCGTTCCAGCAGGCCAGCAACATCCCGGAGCCCGCCACAACCATCCTCGTTGCTCTCGGCGCCTCGATGCTGCTGTGCCGGCGCAGGCGTTCGGCGTGACCGAGGGGCGCCCGATGCTCACACGGGCCGCCGCCCATCTGGCCTGGCTGGGCATGCTGGCGAGCCCGGGGGCCGGCAATGAGCGCCTCCCCTACGCTATCGTAGACACGGCGCAAGACCGCTGCTACGATGCGCGCACAGAGATCCCCTATCCCGACAAGGGCGCCCCCTACTACGGCCAGGATGCCCAGTACCAAGGCTCTCGCCCCGCCTACAGGAACAATGGCGACGGCACGGTGACGGATCTCGTGACGGGCCTCACGTGGCAGCGCGACCCAGGCGAGAAGAAGACCTTTCGCCAGGCCGTGGCCGGCGCGGCCCAGTGCCGGCTGGGCGGCCATGACGACTGGCGCCTCCCCACCATCAAGGAGCTCTACTCGCTCATCCACTTCACCGGCACCGACCCCGACCCTCGCCGCACCGATCCCGGCCGCCTCAGGCCGTTCCTGGATGCCGGCGCCTTCGTATTCCGGTATGGCGACCCTGCCAAGGGCGAGCGCCTCATTGATGCGCAATACGCCACGTGCACGAAGTATGTCGCCACCACAATGGGCGGCAACGACACTATGTTCGGCGTCAACTTCGCCGACGGCCGCATCAAGGGCTATCCCGCCGGCCCCCACCCTGCGCGGGGCGAGAAGACCTACTGCGTGCTCTACGTGCGCGGCAACCCCGACTATGGCAGGAACGACTTCCGCGACAACGGCGATGGCACGGTCACCGACCGGGCCACCGGCCTGATGTGGCAGCAGGCCGACAGCGGCAAGGGCATGAACTGGCAGGAAGCCCTCGCGTACGCCGGGGGCCTCGCTCTCGCCGGGCACTGCGACTGGCGCCTGCCTGACGCCAAGGAGCTTCAGAGCATCGTGGATTACACCCGCTCGCCCGATGCCACGCAGTCGGCCGCCATCGCCCCGGTCTTCCAGGCCACCCGCATCCTGAACGAAGGCGGCAAGCCCGACTACCCGTGCTACTGGACAAGCACCACCCACGCCAGCGCCCGCGGCGGCGAATCCGCCGTGTACATCGCCTTCGGTCGGGCGCTCGGCTGGATGGAGGACCCGCGGACCCGCCAGATTGCCCTCCTCGACGTGCACGGAGCAGGCGCTCAGCGCAGCGACCCCAAGGACGGCGATCCTTCACAGTTCCCCCGCGGTCGCGGGCCGCAGGGCGACGTCGTGCGCATCGCAAACTTCGCCCGCTGCGTACGGGGCGGGGGGGTGACCTTGCGCGCCCAAGGCCCGCCTGTCGAGGCCCGCCAACCGCCCGGGGCGCAACCGGTCAGCCCCTGGATGCAACGCGAGGACAGGGATGGGGACGGGAAGGTTTCGCGCGAGGAGTTTGGCGGTCCGCCGGAACACTTCGACCATCTCGACCGCAACGGGGACGGCTTCCTCACCGAGGACGAGGCCCCCAAGGGCCCGCCCCCGCGTCCTGGCCTGCCGCGGTGAAGCGGCTACTCATGCTCACCACGGCATCGAGGCAGCAACGCCTTTCGCCAGACCTTCCACCCCGCGGGAACGGGTGCTGCCTTGGCGCCGGCGCCCCGCGGTGTCTAGGAGCCTGTCCAGGAATCCGCGTGAGGCTGCGACGCCTGCGATTCTGGCCGCAGGCTAGAAGCACGGAGGAGGCGATGCAACGGAGCGCATCGCCGACGACGTGCGACAACGCGTGCGGCCAGAAGCCGCAGCGTCCCTTCGGGTTGCGGCGCCAGCGGGGATTCTTGGACAGGCTCCTAGCGCCTGATGTCGCGGACCCGCCAGCCCTTGTCGGTCCTCTCGAACGTGACTGTCCAAGTCGGCTTCATGCCGTAGAGGTCGTCCTTCGTGGCCATGCGGACCTTGGCGGTGGCCTCGTCGCCACGCACCTGGATGGTCTCGAAGGCATCGGGCTTCATGTCCATGGAGCCCGTGCGCAGATGCTCCTCCAGCGCCGCCTTGAACGGGGCGGGGTCCAGAGCAGGCTTCTTCTCGCCTCCGCAGCCAACGGCCAGCGCGGCGGCGGTCAGCAGCAGAGCATGCCGGACGTGCGTCATGGCGGGGTTCTCCTGTTGCACGAGGTCGGTCGCATGCCGACACCGCGAGCGTCGGCCGTATTGTACCCCCGGGCTCAGCACCTCACAAGACCACGCGCCTGGCGGGGCGGATGCGGGAGTTTCGGTTCTTCTGGGTTTGGCGATCTCGACTCGCCTGGTCTGGCGCGGGGCGTGGGCATGCCTGCTCGCTGCGGACCTGGCGGACCCTCGGGCGGGCACGGCCGAGCGCCTGGTGAGCGCACCCCGCTCATACTTGCTCAACCCTGAGAGGGGGAAGTGAGCAAGTATGGGTAGATTGGCGACGATTGGCGATTCTCGCGGCTCCGGCCATACTCGCTCATCTGCGGGATGAGCAAGTATGGGGGCGGGAATGGCCGGAGGGCGTAAGGCGGTGCGGCATATAGGGTTATGGGGAGGTCTCGCCGGAGCCGCAGCCCCCGTCCCGCGCTTCCTAGCGGCGGGCATGACGGGATCGCTGAACCCTGACGAGCCAGAATTTTCCTTGACCGCGCGCGGTGCGATGCTATAATTCGGGTCTCTGCGCAACGTGCGCCTGGCTCGGTTCTTCCTCGAAAGGAGGCCCTCGTGGCCGTGAGCAGGCTGCCATACTCGGCCAAGGACCTTTTCCGGCGTGGCCCGCAGCTCACGTATCGCGGGCGCAACCTCGACCAGATCGCCTTTCCCCTCGGCGGCATCGGCACGGGCACGATCAGCCTGGGCGGCTGGGGGCAGCTCCGCGACTGGGAGATCCTGAACCGCCCGGCCAAGGGCTTCAGCCCGCCCGATTGCTTCTTCGCCCTCAAGGTGCGCGAGGAGGGGAAGGAGGCGGTGACGCGAGTCCTTCAGGGCCCCGCCGGCGGCGACTACGTGGGCGGCGGCCACTCGATGCCGCGCAACGCGGGCGAGGGCCTGCCTCACTTCGACCAGGTGTCGTTCAAGGGCGAATACCCCTTCGCCTACGTGCAGTTGCGCGACCCCGCGCTGCCCGTTCGCGTGACCCTCGAGGCCTTCAACCCGCTGATCCCGCTGAACGATCGGGACTCGGGCATTCCGGCCGCGATTCTGCTCTACCACGTGCGCAACACCTCGCGGCGCGACATCACGGTGACGCTCTACGGCAACCTCACGAACATCGTGGGGCACCCGGACGCGGAGGGGCGGGTGAATGAGGCGCGCGAGGGGCCGGGCTTCACCGGCCTTTACCTCACCACGAGCAAGCACGACCCGGCCTCGCCCCAGTTCGGCTCGATGGCCCTGGTGACGATGCGGGAGGAGGCCCTGGTGTGCCCGCGCCACAAGGGCGGCCTGGCCAAGCTCTGGGAGGCGCTGGCCTGGAGCGACGAGTTCCCGCCGCGGCCCGGCCCGGAAGCCACGTCGCACACGGGCACGGTGGCCGTACACGCGGCCATCCGGCCCGCCTCGGAGATCGTGATCCCCTTCTTCATCGCCTGGCACTTCCCCATCGTCGAGCACTGGCAGAAGCGGCGAGCGGAGAACGGCGCGGAGCGCGCAGCCACCTGGCGCAACTACTACGCCGCGCAATGGAGCAACGCGTGGGACGTGGCCGAGCACGTGGTGTCGAACTACGACCGCCTCTACGAGGAGACCCGCCGCTTCCACGACACGCTCTTCTCGTCCACCCTGCCGAGCTACGTGCTCGATGCCGTGAGCTCGCAGCTCTCCGTGCTCCGCAGCACCACGTGCCTGCGGCTCGAGGACGGCACGTTCTACGGCTTCGAGGGTTGCAACAACGCCTCGGGCTGCTGCGAGGGCTCGTGCACGCACGTGTGGAACTACGCGCAGGCCCTCCCCTACCTGTTCCCCAGCCTCCAACGGTCCATGCTCGACGCCCACCTCACCTGGTCCATGAGCGACGACGGCTTCATCCAGTTCCGCATGCCGCTGCCGCTCGGCACCCGGGCGCAGGCGGGCTTCGTGCCGGCGGCCGACGGCCAGAACGGCCTCGTGATGCAGGTCTACCGCGAGTGGCTGATCGGCGGCGACGAGGCCTGGCTCCGCCGCCTCTGGCCCCTGGTGCGCAAGGCCCTCGAGTTCGCCTGGAAGTACTGGGACGCCGATCGCGACGGCGTGATGGAGGGCGTGCAGCACAACACCTACGACATGGAGTGGTGGGGCCCCAACACGATGACGGGCAGCCTCTACCTGGGCGCCCTGCGCGCCGCCGAAGAGCTGGCCCAGGTGGTCGGCGACACCGAAGCGGCCGCCACCTATCGCGCACTCTTCGACAAGGGAGCCGCCTGGACCGACAAGCACCTCTTCAACGGCGAATACTACGAACAGAAGGTCAACCCCCGAGCCAATGATCTCTGGCCCGAGCCGTACAAGAGCGTGAACGACCGCGGCAAGGACGACCGCTTCCCCGACTGGCCCAGGTGGCAGTTCGGCAAAGGCTGCCTCGCAGATCAGCTCATCGGCCAGTGGGTGGCGGCGATGCTCGGCCTCGGCTACCTGTACGACAAGGCGAATGTTCGCGCCGCCCTCCAGGCGATCTTCCGTCACAACTGGCGCCGCACGCTCCACGACCACCCTTGCACCCTCCGCATCTACGCCGTGAACGACGAGGCGGGCCTCCTCATCGCCACCTGGCCGCGCGGCGAGCGCCCCGGCTACGCCTTCTGGTTCTGCGACGAGGTCTGGTGTGGCATCGAGTACCAGGTGGCCAGCCACCTGCTCTATGAAGGCATGGTCGAGCAGGGCCTCGCCATCGTCAAGGGCGTGCGGGACCGCCACCGCGGCGACCGGCGCAACCCCTGGGACGAGTTCGAGTGCGGCCACCACTACGCCCGCTCGATGGCCAGCTACGCGCTGCTCACGGCCTTGAGTGGCTTCACCTACTCGGCCGCCGCGCAGACCATCGGCTTCGCTCCCCGGCTGTTCGAGAGCGACTTCCGCGCCTTCTTCAGCGTCGCGGAGGGCTGGGGCCTCTACGCGCAGAAGATCCGCGGGCGGGAGAAAGACCTGTCGATCCGCGTGGATTACGGCAGCCTGTCGCTGCGCCGCATCCTCACGCCGCTCATCACCCGCAAGGCCACCCAGGTCGCTGTCAGCTTCGTGGGGCACGCGCGCGGCGCCAGCGTGGAGCGGACCCAGGACGGCTATGCCATCGTGCTCGACCGCCCGATCGTCATCGGCAGGGGCGAGTCGATCAAAATCACGTTGTCCTGACGGCTGCTTTCGAGTATAATGCGGGCATCGCCGAGCCGGAGGCCCGGCGGCTTTTCGGACAGTCGGGCTCCCCTTCATCGCCTGTAAGGCAGCTTTGCCGGCCAAGTTGACCTCGCTGTGCCAATCCCTAGGAGCCTGTCCAAGAATCCCCGTGGGCTGCGTTGCCGGCGTCAGCGGGGCGGATGCAAGGCGCGGCTCCGCAGGCGATGCTACGGAGCGCATCGCTGAGGAGACGCAACGCGGCAGACGCCCCGCTGCCGCCGCAACCCGAAGGGACGCCGCGACTTCTGGCCGCAGGCGTTGTCGCACGTCGTCAGCGATGCTCTCCGTTGCATCGCCTCCTCCGTGCTCCTAGCCTGCGGCCAGAATCGCCGGCGTCGCAGTCCCACGCGGATTCTTGGACAGGCTCCCAGACCGTTCGGGAACCCCGCCAGCACAACCACAAGGAGCTACGCCCATGCTGGGATGCCACATCGGACGCAACTTCCAGGTCACCGTCGCCGGCGGCTCGTACCAGGACGGCCTCACGACGATCATCCAGGGCGCGCCCCCGGGCATGCTCCTCGCCGAACAGGCGGTCTACGCGGACCTGCTCCTTCGCAAGCCCGGCGCCGACGAGTTGTCGTCGCCCCGCAAGGAGCCCGACCTGCCGGTCATCTACACCGGCCTCAATGCCGCCGACACCATCGAGGGCGCCGGCAACCGCAACCACACCAACGGGACCCCCATCACGATCCTCATCCCCAACCTCGACCGCCACTTCATCCACGTGAAGCAGTACCAGGACACCAACCGCACCCCCCGGCCCGGCCACGCCTCCTACGCCTCGTTCGTCAAGTACGGCCCCGACGACGACGCCGTGGGCGCCGGGTTCTTCAGCGGCCGCTACACCGCCACCATCGTCGCGGCGGGCCACGTGGCCAAGAAGGCCCTCGCCCTGTTCGGCATCGAGGTCTTCTCCTACATCCGCGAGATGGCCGGCGTGCGCGCCGGCGAGGTCGCCCACGAGGCCGCCCTCGCCTACACCCAGGCCTACAAGCGCATGCGCTGCGACCTCGACCCCTTCTACCAGGAGGTCTACGTCCGAAACCGCATCACGATGGATATGCGCTTCCTCGAGAAAGCCGCCGTCCTCGCCCAGATCGAGGGCGAGATTGACGCCATCCGCGCCAAGGCGCCCCGCCTTTCCCCCCAGGCTGTCCGCGAGAGATACGGCGTCCACCACGTCGTCAACTGCCCCGACCTCGATGCGGCCCAAGCCATGCTCGACGCCTGCAACCGCATCACCGCCACCGGCGACTCCTCGGGCGGCGTCGTCGAAGTCGTCGCCACGGGAGTGCCCATCGGCCTCGGCGAACCGGTCTTCTACAAGCTCGACGCCGAACTCGGCCGCATGCTCGGCATTGGCGCCGTCAAGGGCGTCGAGGTCGGCGCAGGCTTCGCCGTCAAGGACATGACCGGCATCCAGTCCAACGACCCGATGCACAGCGAGGGCGGCAAGGTCGTCTTCGACTCGAACAATGCGGGCGGCATCACCGGCGGTCTCACGACGGGTCAAGCTGTCGTCGCCCGGCTGGCCGTCAAGCCCACGCCCACGATTGACAAGCCGCAGCACACCATTGACAAGTACACGCTCGAGAACCGCGGCCTCGCGGCCATCACGCGCCGCGACCCGACCATCGTGGGCCGCATCTGGCCCGTCGCCGAGGCCTTCACCGCCATCATCCTGCTCGACCACCTGATCGCGCACCTCGGCTACCAGGCCGTCCGCGACCGCGCCTATGCCGCCACGGGACGCACCGCGTGACCGACGCTCCACCCGACGCCGCCACGCCACTGGCCCAGGCCGTGTTCCTCGACCGCGACGGCACGCTGAACGAGGACCGTGGGCATCTGGCCAATCCCGACGACGTCGTCTTCTTCCCCCAGGCGGCCCCCGCCCTCGCGCGGCTCGGGGGCCGCTACCGTCTGTTCATCGTCACCAACCAGCGCGGAGTCGCCGAGGGCATCCTCACCCCCGAGCAGGTGGAGGCGGTGAATCGCCATGTCGTCGCCGTCCTCGCCCGGGCCGGAGTCGCCATCTCCCGCGTCTACACGTGCCCGCACCTGCGCTCGGACGGTTGCGCCTGCATCAAGCCCAACCCCCACTTCCTCCACCGCGCCGCGCAGGAGTTTGGTCTCGACCTCGCCCGTTCGTGGGTCGTCGGCGACCACCCGCATGACGTCGAGCTGGCCCGCCGCGCCGGCGCCCTCGGTCTCTACGTGCTTACCGGGCACGGAGCCAAGCACCGCGCGGAACTATCCCCCGGCACGGTCGTGGTGCCCGGCATCGCCGAAGCTGTTGACTGGATTCTCGCCCATTCCTGAAGAGGACTGCCTCATGGCCGCCGAGCCGAATGCCCGTGGCGACTGCCCGCGAGTGGCCTCTTCCGCCTGTATTCATCCCACGGCGACCGTCATCGGCAACGTCGTCATCGGCGAGAGAGTGCTCATCGCCCCGGGTGCCGTGCTCCGCGCCGACGAGCCCGGCCCCGACGGCGCCGTGAGCCCGCTCATCATCGGCGACGAGGCGAATATCCAGGATGGCGTCGTGATTCACGCCCTCGGGGGCACAACGGTCACCGTTGAGGCCGGCAGTTCGATCTCGCACAGGGCCATCATCCACGGCCCCTGCCGCATCGGCCCGCGGTGCTTCGTGGGCTTCAACAGCGTCGTCTTCAATGCCACCCTGGGCGAGGGGGTCGTTGTGCTACACCTCGCCCTCGTCGAGGGCGTGAGCGTGCCCGACGGCCTGTGCGTGCCAGCGGGAGGCATTGTCCGCGCCGCAGCCGACGTCGCCCGCCTCTCCCCCGCCCCGCCCGATCTCATCGCGTTCGCCGAGCGCGTGCGCCGGATGAACCTGCGCCTCGTGGCGGCCGCCACGCCGCGCCCTACGCAATAGCGCCCAGGGTGTGGGCCGGAATTGTAGGCAGGGTGATTGCCTCTGGAGCCTGAAGGGCTCGCATGGGATAGCCCAGGGCAACGCCCTGGGTTCAGCGGGATCCACGGGTCCAGCCCTGAAGGGGCGAGATAGAAGCTCTCGATTCCGCCCTGTCAGGGCTGCCGCGGGGCGGTCTTGTTCCTATCCTATTTCGCTCCTTCGGAGCTCCCGCCGCCACCCACAATTCCGGCCCGCACCCATGGCGCCCAAGCCCCGTTGCATCCGCGCCGCTTTTTTCCTACAGTACGTTCTCACCGTCTGCCCACTCGGCGCCAGTTGCCTCCTTGGGAGACCTGCGATGGCATACCCAGTGAAGTGGTACCCGTTCACCTGCCACCCGGTGTCCGATTCCTGCTGGTCGCTCTCCGTCGGCCCCGACGGGCGCATCTACGCCGCCGCCTGCTGCGAGCACCTGCCCGGCGGCATCGTGAAGCCCGTGCGCTACAACGAGGAGACCGACAGCATTGACGCGCTGTTCGATATGGACGTGATGGCCAACGACCCGCGCGACAGCGGGCGCGCCACGCAGTGCAAGATTCACTACAGCTTCGCGCCCTCGATGCACGACGGCGTGATGTTCATGGCCAGCCACCTGTCCGGCCCGCCGATTGACCGGCCCGCTTACTCGCCCTGGATGTCGTGGAACGACCCGGAAAGGTGCTTCCGCGGCGCGGCGCTGCTCGCCTTCGACACGAAGACCGACACCGTGCTCTGGTCCGACACCCTCATCCCCAAAGAGGGCTGCCGCTGCCTCGCCCACGACGAGGAGCGTGGCCTGCTGTACGCCCTGAGCTACCCCCGCGACCACTTGTTCGTCTACGACATCGCGAGGCGGCAGCGGCGCGACCTGGGCCGCATCGGCTCCGTCAACGCCCAGGCCCTCTTCCTCGACAGCAAGCACCGCGTCTGGACCACCTCCGACTACGGCCGCCTCATCCGCTACGACCCCGAGAAGGACAGGATGGAGACCAGCCCCTACGTGCTCCCTCACAACCCCGAGTTCCAGACCGGCTGGCACAGCGTCTTCTACGACGCCTGCGCCTCGCCCGACGGCAAGGCGGTCTACGCCGTCACCTGGATCGCCAACCCCTGGCTCATGCGCATCTGGCCCGAGGAGGGCGACTGGGGCCGCGTGGACGATCTCGGCCCCGCGACCCAGAAGCGCGACACCACCATCCCCTACTCTACCGGCCTCGACCACTGCGGCGGCCTGACCTTCGCCGCCGACGGCATGCTCTACTACGTCGCCGCCCGCTGGCGCGACAAGGTGTACAACCCCCTGCCCGAGGGCCACAAAGACCAGGAGGGCGTGGTCTGGCGCCTCGACCCCACGACGCTCGAACGCGAGGAGGTGGCGGTGCTGGAGCGGCCCGACGGCTTCGCGCAATACGTCTCGCGCGGCGCGGTGGACCACAACGGCGATCTGTTCTTCGGCCACTGCTGCGGCCCGCAGCCGGTCGGCCTCTTCAAGGTCACGCTGCCGCCCGACCGCAAGCGCCCGAACGCGCACCTGCCCATTCGCATGTGGGGGTAGCCGCCCCTCCCGCCCGCTCCTTGCCGCGCTGGGTGCCAGCCGCCGGCGATCAGGTCTCCATGGTGCGCATGAGCGCGATGCCCACCATGCCGAACAGCAGGATGGGCAGCCACGCCGCGAGCGCCGGCAGGCCGGCGAGGAGGCCGTTCGGGCTCTGGCCCGAGAGCTGGGAAATGTAGTTGACGAAGTAGAAGCACATGCTCACCAGCAGGGCCAGCCCCATGCCCACCCACGTGCTCTTGCCGCCCTCCTGCTGGAAGAGGAGCGGAATGGCCACCAGGAGCAGCACGAAGCTCGCGAACGGGAAGGCAATGCGGCTGTGCAGGATGACTAGCAGCTTCTGCCGCAGAGCCGGCGGCGAGTCGCGGTACGTGAGCAGCTCCCGGAAGCTCTTGAGCGTCGGGTCCGCCTCGCTCTTGATGAGGTCCGAGGGCGGCACGGCAAAGGGTAGCGGGTCGCCGTCGTACACGATCTCGTCGCGCTTCGTCTCGGTCACGTAATAGGTTCTGGCCCGCCCGAGCCACACCCGGGGTTCGTCGCGCCAGAGCGCGGCCTGAATGGCGATGGGCGCCTGCGCATCCTGGCCCCGCAATGGCGCCGTGAGCTGCGCATCTACCATCAGGCGCAGCGAGCCCTTGCGCTCCCACGCGCTGAAGCTGATGGCCACCGGGGTGCCCAGGCGGTCGCCCGTAAGGCGCACGGGGACGCCGGCTTCCGGCTCCCGCGGCATGGGGTACGTGGTGGCGCTCTCCTTGGTGGTCAGGCTCTTGTATTGGAACGGCTTCCAAGCGCCCTGCGGGTCTTGGGCCTCGCCGCCCGTGAGGAAGATCGAGCGCTCGACCCAGATGCCCGTGGCATTGCGGATTCGAAGGGCATCCGGCTTCCGGCCGGAGGCCGGAGTGCCTGTGGGATGCGCCTCCAGCCCTGTCACCGCAAAGCCGGGCATCGAGTACGCAAGCTGGCGCACCCAGATGGTGGCCTTGGCGGCCCGGTCATACGACGCGAGGTCCTTGTAGGTCTCCTTCCTCGAGCCGTCGCTCCTCACCTCGACGGTTCCCGGGGCGAGGAGCGGCACGAGAAGCTCCTGGTTCGCCGCCGCCAGCCCCCCGATGGCCAGCGAGATCAGCAGCACCGGAGCCAGGGCACGGTTCAGACTGATTCCCACCGCTTTGATCGCGTTCAGCTCGTTGTAGCGCGCCAGCCGGCTGATCGCCAGCACCCCCGCCAGCAGCGTCACCAGCGGGAAGAACTGGGTGAGAAGCGCCGGCACCTGGTAGGCGTGGTAGACGATGATCCAGCGCAGGAACGCCAGAATCGTGTCCTGCTCCAGGAAGTTCTCGAGCTTCGCGAACGTGTCAATGATCACGTAAAGGAGCACGATGGCCACAAGGCTGAGCACGAAGTGCCAGATGAAGAACAGGCCGATGTAGCGATCGAGGCGGCGTCCCAGCACGGTCGGGTTCCCCTCAGTGGCGGAACAGGCGCATGAGCAGCGCCAAGCCCAGCCCCGCCATCAACGCGTCCGGGGTCCAGAGCGCCAGCCATGGCGGCAGGCGCTGCTCGAGCGACAGCCCTTCGCCCCCCACGATCATCGCGTAAAGCAGCATGAAGACCAGGATGCCGACAGCAAACGAAGCCAGACGACTCTGCCGCCGCATCCACACGCCGATCGGCACCCCCACAAAGCACAGCGCCAGCACGGAAAAGGCCAGCGCCTCGCGCAGCCGCACCTCGGTGAGCAGGTGGACGATCTCGCGCTCCAGGGACCTCTTGGCTCCTCGGCCCGTGGCAAGCTCGAGGCGCCTGGCGGCCACCCTCGCCAGAAGTTGGGCTGTGGTCGTGTTCCCGCGCTTCTCGAAGCTCACCTCAGTGTCGGCGACCGCGATTTCCTTCACCTGCTCGTCAGCGGATATCTCAATCCATTGCCGCGCACTCCGCCCCGGCAGCACCATCACAACCTGCGCGTGCTCGAGCACGATGCGGATCTTGCGCCGATCCTTGTCAAAGGTGTAGCGGGCCCGTTCGGCCCGGTAGACGTTCACCTCCGAGCTGGCCTCATCGTCGGTCCCCGCCTTGGTTGTGGCGGCAGGTGACGGGGTCTCTCGCTTCTTCTTGCGGTCCTCCCGCGATGTGTCTTCCTCCTTCTTCGGCTCGATAACCACCACGTTCCGCAGGATATTGCCGTCCACAGCCTCAACATAAATCTTACTGCCGCCGATGCTTGTGGTGATCTCACGGCCCAGGAGAGACACGCGGAACGGCTCCCGATAGAATATCCGCCGCAACTCGCGGTCCTTGAGGATCATGCAGTGAGGCACGAGCGTATCGTTCAGCGGCATCGCCAGACTCGTCAGCACGAGCCCCAGCACCAGGGCTGGGTAGCAGATGTAGCGTAGCGGAACACCGCTCGTGCACAACGCCGTGATCTCGTTATCGGCCGACAGTCGCCCGTACGACATCACGCATGCCGACAAGGCGGCCGCAGGGATCACCCAGGCATAGAGATGCGGGAGCATGTAGGGGATCAGGCTGGCCAAGTCCTCGAGGCTCACGCCCAACCGCAGAGGACGGTAGAGCGCCCCCAGGAGCATCATGCCCACCAGCGCGGCGAAGCTGATGATGAAGCTCCGCACAAGCTCCCAGAGCACATACCGATGGATGATGCTCAGCATGCCGCGCCGACCCGTTGATAAGTATTGCCCGCGGTGCGTCGCCCAGCCGCCGGCGCGCCCGTCTACGACCACCGGAGGCCGCATGCCCAGTGCAGACACGCCCGATTATACCAGATGACCGAAGCCTTTCCAAGCGCCACTTACCCCGCGGCGGGTGCCCACTCCCCACGGCAGCGCCAGCGGCCTCCCTCTAGCGCGAGTCGGCTTCTATCTCGAAGACTGCAAACGACTTGCCTCGATCCGGCCCCTGCCGGCACTCGGCGGCGGCCACGGCCACCGGCCCCGTGCCCTGCCTGAGCCAGGCCCGATGCGCCGCCGCGTAGTCGCGCACCGCCGCACACGGCACGAGGCCCCGCAACACCCGCCCCAGCCAGCCGCGCGCCCGATACCCGCGCACCGTGAGCACCTTGCCGCCCTCCTCCTGGGGGAAGCGACTCTCCACGCCATCGCACTCGGGGAGCGACGCGCTGGCTGCCTGCCGGTGCTGCTCCCACAGCGCCAGCAAAGAGGCGGCCGACACCCCGCGCCGGTGGTAGATCCGCCACCCCGACAAGGTCTCGACCGTGTACCCTGTGCTCTCCCGCAGGCAGCGGCGAGCGCGGCTCGCCAGGCGCCGCGCCGCTCTGCTCCGCATGGCACGGACCACCTGGGCCGGCGTTATCCGGCGGCCCGGCAGCGCCTCACCGGCGTCCAGGTAGGCATCCAGAAAGGCCGACACGGTGGGCCCCGGGTCGCGCGCGATCTCGGCCCCGAAGCTCTGGAGCAGTTGCGCGATGGCCGTCGCCCGCCGCTTGGGGCTGGGCGCGCGCCCGACGCGCACCCTGTGGAGGTCCACAATCAGGAAGCGTTCGGCGCTCGGCGGCGGCGCCGTGCGGACGAGGACGTTGCCCGCGTGCAGGTCGAGGTGGCTCACGCCCTGGTCGTGCAGGCCCCGCACGAAGACCGCCACGTCGCGGACCAGCTCGCCCAGGGGCTCGGCGGGGCGCTCGTTGCGGGCCTCGAGGATCGGCGCGAGGTAGGACGTGAGGACTACCGCGTCGGCCTGGGCGTCAAGGACCAGATACCCCTCAACCTCTTCCGGAGGGCCCACGGGCTCGCCCACCGCAATGGCGTGCGAGGCCGACACGCCCAGAGCCACCAAGCGCCGCGAGATGCCCCACTCGATGCGCGGCTTGCTGCCGAACAGATGGCGCTTGAACCTGTCCTTCCAGCGTCGAAGACGGTACGTCTTCACAATCGCCAGCGCACCATCGCTCAGGCGCACCCGGTGGACCTCCCGCTGAAGGCTTCGCTTGACAAGCTCCACGCCCGGCTGCCCGCCGATCCCAGGAACCGCGGGCAGCAGCTCACGGAGCAGCACTTCGGCGCGCGCCGCCTCCACGGTCCATGCCACGCCGCCGCCTCGCCACTCCACGACGTCAGGAGTTCCCATAGGCAGGGATTCCAGATGCCCTCGGGGACAGGAACGCCGGGTGGCCCGCGATGCCGCTGGCGGGAGGTCCGGGCCGCCTACTCGTCCTCGCCGAACGGGGCCGCCTCATCGCCCCCTTCCCCCGCATCCTCGGCCTCGGCGGTGTCGGCGCGGCCCGCTGCCGCAGCGGGCGTGCTCGTGGGATGCCGCTCGCGCAGTTCGGCAGACACTTGATCGATGAGCCTCGAGATCTCGACGGCCTTCTCGATGGAGGGGTCGAAGGTAAACTGAATCTCGGGCGCCTCACGCAGCATGAGGCCCTTGGCCACCCGCGAGCGGACCAGGCCGCGGGCGCTGGCGAGGCCGCGCTCGGCGGCCCGCCGCTTGCCCTCCGAGCCCAGCACCGAGTAGTAGATCGTCGCATGGCGAAGGTCGTCGGAGATCTCGGCCCTCGTGATCGTCACGAAGGCGAGCCGGGGGTCGCGAAGCTCTTGCAGCAGGAGGAGGCTGGCATCCTCCCGGATGCGCTCGGCCACGCGCGCTGCTCGCCGGCTCGACATCAGTAGATCTCCACCTCGTAGTCCAGCAGTTCCGCGACCGGGTGGGTCCGGATCAGGTCCATCACCTTGGCGAGCCCGCCATCCACGTACTGCGCGTCCGTGCCCACCATGGCCACGCCCAGCACAGCCTGCTGGCGATTCTCCTGCGCGCCCACCTCGGCGATCGAAACGTTGTGGCGGTTCCGGATGACGTCCTTGAGGCTCTTGAGCACGCGTCGCTTGTCCTTGAGCGACAAGGCATCGCGGATCATCAGTTTCACGGTCAGCGTGCCTACGGTCATGGGAGATGCCCGCCCCAGGGAAGCCATGCGGCAGAGGTCAGTGGCGCGACAGGCGGCAACCGGGGCCGCCTAGAGCTTGCGCTTGATTTCCTGAATCTCGTAGGCCTCGATGACGTCGCCTTCCTTCACGTCGTCGTAGTCCACGATGCGGATGCCGCATTCGGTGCCGTTGGCGGCCTCGCGGATGTCGTCCTTGAGGTGCCGCAGGGAGGCGATCTTGCCCTCGTAGACCACGATGCTGTTCCGCGTCAGGCGCACCAGGGCATTGCGCGGCACACGCCCGTCGGTGACGTAGCAGCCGGCGATGTTCCCCGCCTTCGAGACGCGGAAGACCTTGCGGACGGCGGCGTGGCCGAGCACGACCTCGCGACGCTCGGGCTCGAGCCGCCGCTCGAGGGCGGCCTTCATGTCGTCGGTGAGGTTGTAAATGATGTTGTAGAGGCGGATCTCGACGTCGGTCTGCTCGGCCAGGGCGCGGGCCGACGGCTCGGGCACGACGTTGAAGCCGATGATCACGGCGTCCGACGCGTCGGCCAGCAGCACGTCGCTGTCGTTGATCCCGCCCACGGCCGCGTGGAGCAGGTTCACGGCCACCTCGGAGGTGGACACCTCGCTGAGGGCCTTGCGGATCACCTCCACGCTGCCGTGCACGTCGGCCTTCAGGATCACGCGCAACTCCTTCGGCCCCGTCTCGGCCAGCGTGGCGAAGAGGTTCTCCAGCGTCACGTGCTGGCGCTCGGCGAAGCTGGCCTCGCGCGCCCGCCGCTGGCGCTCCTCCGCGATCTGGCGCGCCGTGTCGTAGTCGGCCAGCACCGACACCGTGTCGCCGGCCGCCGGCACAGCCGACAGGCCTGACACTTCGACGGGCATGGACGGCCCGGCCTCGGTGAGGGTGCGCCCGAGGTGGTCGCGCAGGCTGCGTGCGCGCCCATAGGCCTGCCCGCACAACACCACGTCGCCCTGATGCAGGGTGCCATCGCGCACGAGCACGGTGGCCACCGCCCCGCGCCCCTCGGAGAGCCGCGCCTCGAGCACCACGCCGCGGGCCGGCTTCTTGGGGTTGGCCTTGAGTTCCAGGATTTCCGCCTGGAGCGCCAGCGTTTCGATCAGATCGTCAATCCCCTGGCCGGTGACGGCCGAGACCGGCACGACCTCGACCTTGCCGCCCCACTGCACCGGCAGAAGGTCCCGCTTGCTGAGGCCCTCCATCACGCGCTGCGGGTTGGCCGACGGCAGGTCAATCTTGTTCATCGCCACTACAATGGGCACGTTGGCGGCCCGCGCATGGTTGATGGCCTCCTCGGTCTGGGGCATCACTCCGTCGTCGGCCGCCACCACGAGCACGACAATGTCGGTCACCTGCGCGCCCCGCGCACGCATGGCCGTGAAGGCCCGGTGGCCGGGCGTGTCGAGGAAGGTCACCATGCGACCGCCCTGCTCCACCGTGTACGCGCCGATGTGCTGGGTGATGCCGCCGAACTCGCTCGCCGCCACGTGCGTCTTGCGGATCGCATCGAGCAGAGAGGTCTTCCCGTGGTCCACGTGGCCGAGGAAGGCGACCACGGGGGGCCGCGCCACGAGGTCCTCGGGCCGGTCGGGAGCCGACTGGGCCTCGGCCAGCTCGCCCTCAAGGTCCCGTCCGCGGCGCACCTCGATCTCGATGCCCAGCGTGGCGCCGAGCATCGCCACCACGTCATCGCCCAGCGGCTGGTTCAGGCTGACCATGGCTCCGCTCTGCATGAGCGCGGCCATCAGTTCGTTCGCCTTGATGCCGGAGCTCTGCGAGAGCGAGCGCACCGTGACGGGGAAGTCGGTGACCACCTTGGTGGGGCGCGCGGCGATCTGCGGAGCCGCTCGGCCGATGAAGCCGCCGCGTCGCCCCTCGCGCCCGAACCGCCTGGAGCGCCGTCGGGGCGGGGGAGCGGCGCCGGGCTCGCGCCGCTCCTTCACGCGAACGTGCGGCCCGTACTCGCGCACCGTGGACTCGTACTTCGGCAGCTCGATGCGGCGCAGGATTTCGGCCCCCTCGCGCACGGGGGCACGCTTGCGGATCTTCTCCTTGCCCGCAGGGGCCGGCTCGTCCTCCTCGGGCACCAGGGGCTTGGGGGGCGCCTTCGGCCGCGGCGGGGCCTCTGGCGCCGCGGGCGGGCTGGGCGGCTTTGGCTGGGGCGGCGCGGCGGCGGGCGCCGCGGGCGCGGGGGCAGGTGGGGGAGCAACCGCCGTCGCGCTCCTTCCATATGCCGCACGCAAGCTAGCCGCCTGAGGGTCGTCCACCGTGCTCGAGTGCGACTTGACCTCGATGCCCATCTCCTGGCACTTGGCCACGAGGTCCTTGTTTTCGACCCCGAGTTCCTTGGCCAGTTGATACAAGCGGATACGCAAGCTTCGCCTCCTAGGGTGGGCGGGGCGCCGCCCACTTCGTTCGCCTAGCTCCCGGCGCCGTCATCGGAGGGCGCTGGGGGGTCGGCCAACGGTTGTCGGTCCTCTTCGGGCGCTTCGGGGCCCTCGCCACCCTGAGCTGGGGCCTCAGCGGGCTCCTGGACATCCTCTCCGCCGGCCGAGCCGGCGGGCGGTTCTTCCTGGCCGTCCTCTGCCCCGGGCGTCCCGGCCTCGGCAGCCTCGTCGGTGCCGGGCGGCTCCTCGGCGGCAGCAGCGGCCGCCTCGGCGGCCTCCGCGGCAGAGGCGGCGGCGGCCGCGGCACGCGCGGCGGCGATCTGTTCGGCGGCGATCCGGCAGCGGGCGAAGATCTGGCTGGCGGGCCCCTCGGCAATGTCGAACCGCTCGCGCCAGGCGCTGGCGCCCTCGGCGATGTCCTCCACCGAGTAGCCCATCTGGAAGAGCCGCTGCGGGAAGCGGTCGGGCAGCCCCTCGAGGCCGTCGAGGGCCGCCGCCAGCTCCTGCTGCTCGCGCTCGCACTCGGCCTCGCTGAGCACGTCAATGTCGCAGTTGCACAGCTTCGCCGCCAGGCGCACGTTGCGGCCGCGCTTGCCGATGGCGAGCGACAGCTCCTCCTCCGGCACCACCACGCGGGCGCGGTTCAGCTCGTTGATCACCACCACGTCCTTCACCTCGGCGGGCTTCAGGGCGTTGGCGATGAAGACGTCGCGCGAGTCGCTCCAGCGCACGATGTCAATCTTCTCGTCGTTGAGTTCGGAGACGATGTTCTTGATGCGCGAGCCGCGCACGCCCACGCAGGCGCCCACGCAGTCCACTTTGATGTCGGCGCTGGCCACGGCCACCTTGGTGCGGTAGCCGGGTTCGCGCGCGATGGCCATGATTTCGATCACGCGCTCGCCGATCTCGGGCACCTCCAGCTCGAAGAGGCGGCGGATGAAGTCCTCGTGGCTCCGCGAGAGCACGATGCGCACGCGGCTCCCCTCGCGGCGCACCTCCTTGAGGTAGCAGCGGATGCGGTCGCCGATGCGGTAGTTCTCCTCGCTCACCTGTTCGCTGCGCGGCAGGATGCCTTCGGTGCGGCCGAGGTTGATGATGATGCGGCTGCCCTCGACCCGCTGGATTGTGCCGCTGACGATCTGCTTCACGCGGCTCTCATAGTCGCGGAAGATGGCTTCCTGCTCCGCGTCCCGGATCTTCTGGATGATCACCTGCTTCGCCGTCTGGGCCGCGATGCGGCCGATGTCGAGCGCGTCGATCGGCTGGTTCCCGTCGTACGCCTCGATCTGCCCGGACTCGCGGTCCACGAAGACGGCGATGTCCGACTTCGGGCCGTAGTATTTCCGCACCGCCGACAGGAGGGCGTCTTCGAGCGCGTCGAAGATGATCTCCTTGTCAATATCCTTGTCGCGGTGAATGCTGTCCACCAATCGCAACAGATCGCCGTTCAAAAGCCACTCCTCAGTGGGTGCCCCGAAGGAACATGCCCTCTGCCACCGAATCAGCCCCCTAAGAAAAAGAGTGGGAGACGATCCCACTCTCGACCAACCCGCCCCGGGCGCCGGCCGGCCCGGCGGCACTCAGGCACTGGCCGTGGGGTGCGTCGCCGTCAGGTTGACCCCCGTGTCCGGGTCGAACACGTGGCTGCGAGCCACATCGAGAGCAATCGCCATCTCCTGTCCCACCTCGGCCCTCTGGTGCGAGTCGACCTTGGCAATCAGGTCGTGCTTCGAGGTGGAGAGGTAGAGCAGCATCTCGTCGCCGAGCGGCTCGACGACGTTCACTTTGACTCGCAGGGCGCGGCCCGCGGCGGCCTCGGCGTCGCCGGGACGGACCGAGATGGTCTCGGGCCGGATGCCCATCACCACCCGCTGGCCCACCCGCTTCTCGAGGGCCGGGCCGAAGCGCTCGGGCAGTTGGAGCCGCGCGCTGCCTTCGTCGAAACACAGGCGGCCGTTCTCGGCCGCCAGCGTGCCCTTGAGGAAGTTCATCGGCGGGGTGCCGATGAAGCCGGCCACGAACTGATTGGCCGGCCGGTCGTAGATCTCGAGGGGCGGGGCCACCTGCTGCAGCGTGCCGTCCTTCATCACGGCGATGCGGTCGCCCAGCGTCATGGCCTCCACCTGGTCGTGCGTCACGTAGATCATCGTGGTCTCGAGCCGCCGGTGCAGCTTGTTCAGCTCGGCCCGCATCTCCACCCGCAGCTTCGCATCCAGGTTCGACAGCGGCTCGTCGAACAGGAACACCGACGGCTTGCGCACAATGGCGCGTCCCACCGCCACGCGTTGGCGCTGGCCGCCCGATAGAGCCTTGGGCTTGCGGTGCAGGAGGTCCTGGATGCCCAGGATCTGCGCCGCCTCGTTCACCCGCTGCTCGATATCGGCTTTCGGGTACTTGCGCAGCTTCAGCCCGAAGGCCATGTTGTCGTAAACCGTCATGTGTGGGTACAGCGCGTAGTTCTGGAACACCATCGCGATGTCGCGGTCCTTGGGCGGCACGTCGTTCACCACTCGGCCGCCGATCGAGATCTGGCCCTCCGTGATCTCCTCGAGCCCGGCCACCATGCGGAGCATGGTAGACTTTCCGCAGCCCGACGGCCCGACCAGCACCATCAGCTCGAGGTCCTTGATATGCAGTGAAACGTTGCGCACGGCCTGCACGTTGCCGGGGTAGACCTTGACGACTCGGTCAATCACCACATCAGCCATGGGTTGCCCAATCCGCGCGCAATGGGTTCGAAGGCCCCGCTGCGCCACTCTCAAGGCGCAGCTATGGCGGGTAACGCTTGATTATACTGGGACATGCAGTCGTGTCAAGTGCGAATGCGGAATTACACGGCCTGGCTGCCGCGTCGGGCCAGGCGCGTCTCGAGGTCGGCCACCAGGCTATCGAGCGCCCGAGTCGCCTCCGCCAGCCGCCCGGCATCGTGAAGCTGGCCGATCCCAGCCCACGCCGCCTCGATCTCTTGCTGTTCGGCGGCCGGCAGCACAGGCACCAGCAGCGACCGTACCTGCGAGAAGCTGAGGTTCGGCGTCCCAACGCCGCTCATCAGCCGCTCCACCTGGGACCAGCCCATCCTCGACCGCAGAAAGGTCACCACATAGAAAGGGCTGATCCCCTGGAGGCGGACCAAGTCCACAAAGCAGCTCACGGTCGCCCTCACCGGGTTGCGGAAGACGGTGAACAGCTTCTTTCCGAGCGCGCCGACGCCAGAGCGGGCGAGCACGACGTCGCCCGGCCTCAGGCGGCAGCGCGATGGGTCGTAGGCGCAGCCCTCGGCGACGCGGATGGCGCGATCCAGCACGACGCCCGTCGGCCTGACCTCCCGCTGGCCCACTATCGCCACGCCATCGCGGACCGGTTCCGGGCGCCTCCCGGGGAGGATGGCACCATAGCAGATGGTCTCGATGAAGGAGCCCAGCGGGACCCGCGGCAGCGCGGCCGCATCGGCCTCTGTGGGCCTATCAGCCAGCCAGTAGCCGGGGTCCCACCGTTTCCCGCGCAGCGCCGACGCGGGCATCAGGATGGAACGGGCGGAGGCCGTCTTCTCGTGGTCGTCCACGGGCGTATTCTAGCCGGGGTCCCCCCTCGGGGTCAAGGCGCCGCAGTGGATTGGGGATTCTGCGCGCAATTTCTTGACATTCCCTGGTACTTGGGGCACAATGTAGTAGTAGCCGATCCTGAGTTTCCCACCCGCTGCCGATCACGCGACACTGGCATCACCCCAGGAGGTCTCGAGTGGGATCAGGTCGGAAGCTTCTAGCCGCTGTTATCCTGCCTTTCCTGTGCGCGCCCGGTTTCGGTGAAGATCTCGTTGAGCCGCCGGCGCAGCGTAGCGACCTGACCGTCTACCCGACCAGCAAGCGGCCGCGCGAGCGGCATGTCTTCCCTGGCGAGTGGATGGTCATCTCGTCGCAGCGCGGCCTGTGGATGCCCCATCTCTATGATGGCGACAGCACGCTTGTGTTCCGCAAGCGCGGGCCCGAGGTTTTCGTCGTCCACGAGTGCGGCACGGAGGACGTCGCGGGCGTGCGCCTGGGCACCCTCGATGGCCGCATCGAGCTCCGAGGCGCGATCAAGATCGGCATAACGCCTCTCACCATATGGTGTTATGCCAGCGGGCTCCCCGACATTCCGGAACTCCCTCCCGACCGTTACTATGCTGTAGCGGTTCAAGGCGTATCGGACCTTCGCAAACTCGAACACCTGCACAGGGCCTCTGCCCTCAAGCTCGACTGCACCCAGGCCGTCACGAGCCTCGCCCCCCTCGCCGCATTCCAGAACCTCGAATCCCTCTGGCTCGCCGGCGCCAACCCAGCCGACTTAAGGCCCCTCGCAGGTCTCCGCAAGCTGCGGGTGCTCCGGCTCGAATCCTGCCCTCGGGTCCCCGACCTGGCGCCCCTGGCCGGCCTCAAGGAGTTGCGCGTCCTCGAACTGGACGGCTGCGACCGGCTCACCGACCTCACCCCCCTCACGCAACTGCCCAATCTGAGCATCCTCACGCTCCGCCGGTGCCCGGCAGTCCTCGACATCACGCCGCTGGCACGCCTCCGCTCGCTCACCACCCTCGGGCTGCACGGCATGCCCTTTGTCACCGACCTCACCCCACTACGGCATCTTCAGGCGCTCGCCGAGCTCGACCTTGCCGGCTGCCCGGACCTCCGCGATCTCACACCGCTGGCCGCCCTGGACACCCTGGAGGCCGTGAGCCTGCAATCGTGCCCCAGCCTCACCGACATCTCGCCCCTCTCCTCCCTGCCCCGCCTCACCCGCATGGAGATTCTCGACTGCCCCAAGGTCACCGACCTCTGGCCCCTTCGCCGAGCCGCGCGACAATCCGAGAGGTTCTCGGTGGATTGGCGTCTGCGCGACCAGCTTTCCTCGGTGCAGCAGGCCGCGCCCGGCGGCGTCACGCTGCTGATGGACGGCCTCTACGCAAGCTCCGTGGCCCTTCCCCCGGAGACGCCGGGCGAAGACCACGGCTGGGGCAACATCCTCAGCCGCTCCGTCGTCCCCGACCCCGCCTTGGGCATCAAGGGCGGCTACCTGCCCTACCCCGCCTGCGCGCACCCGCCCGGCTCGGTGCTCGACTTC